>ERZ857827.309-NODE-309-length-73059-cov-8.041422_pt1 | contig 73059 bp, 73 predicted proteins | sample MGYA00519761_ERZ857827 | MGnify/ENA primary metagenome ERZ857827 (study PRJEB31778, sample SAMEA3449370) | human gut metagenome | biome: human gut; feature: human-associated habitat; material: faeces | place: United Kingdom | collected 2010/2012 ... | reverse complement strand
CGGAGATGATTGCCACCGCAAACGCCAAGAGCATAGAGGAAATCAAGTCATTTTTAAGCCGCCAGAAGGAGGTCTATAAAATCCCCTACGAAACCCACCCGGAGGACAGGCTGCGGCAATGCGTGTTCGGCGGGACTTCCAATGCGCTGGACTTCCTGCCCCTTGACCGTTCCGGGAACCGGCGCTTCCTGCCGGTCATGGTCTACCCCGGACAGGCCGAGGTACACATTTTGGACGATGAAGCCGCTTCCAGAGCCTATCTGGAACAGGTATGGGCGGAAGCCATGACAACCTACAAAAGCGGCGATTTTAAGCTGTCTTTTACACCCGAAATGATACAGTACCTCAAAGAACACCAGCGGGATTTCATGCCGGAGGACACCAAGGCCGGGATGATACAGGCGTACCTTGACCGCTACACTGGCAGCGCCGTATGCTCTAAGCAGCTTTTCAAGGAAGCCCTGAACCACCCCTTTGACGAGCCGAAGCAATGGGAAATCCGGGAAGTCAACGACATCATGAACCACTGTATCACGGGATGGAAGTATTTCTCCAATCCCCGGATATTTGAAGGGTACGGCAGGCAAAAGGGCTGGGAACGGGAAGCCCCGGCAACGGGCGCTGACAACGGGCGTGAAAAAACGCCGGACGGATTTGTGGAAGTCACGGAGCAGATGGAACTTCCCTTCTGAATAATCCGGAGAAATCACAGCCGGTTGCCGACCCCGTTGCTATCCCGTTGCCGAGCCGGTTGCCGGGAAAAAGACCGTAACTGCGGGCTTTTCTCCCCTCTGACAACCAAAGCAACAGAAAAATAAAAGAAAAAGTAAATAAACAGTAACCCGCCAGACAGAGATTGTTTTCGAGGTTTTTTGAAGACCGTTGCCGGACTTCGTTGCCGACCTTCTCCTGTCTGGCTTATTTTATTTATGGAGGTAACTGCCTATGGCAAAAAGCAAAACTGAAATCCATGTCACAACGGTATTTGACGGCGAACTGGACGCTACGGACGTTTTCGTGAGCCTGATTGCACAGAAATACAGCCAGAGAAATAATAAAGAATATCTTGCGAAAAAGCAAGATTTAGAGTATAATAAAGACAAGGTTCAGAGTGACCGTGTTCCGTCTGGATTGTGCGGGTAAACGGTTATGATGAACGGAATGGAATATACAGGCATGGACGCAATACTGGCGGGCAGCTTCCGGGCGGCTATCTATTGCAGGCTTTCCAAGGACGATGACCTTGACGGGGAGAGCGCCAGCATTGCAAACCAGCGGGATATGCTGGAAACCTACTGCGAGAAGCAGGGATGGGAGGTTGTTGCAGTCTATCAGGACGATGGCTACACGGGGCTGAACATGGAGCGCCCCGACCTGAAACGGATGTTGAAAGCCATCGAGCGCAGGCAGATAAACCTTGTGGTCACGAAAGACCTATCCAGACTGGGTAGGAATTACTTGCAGACCGGCTTCCTGATTGAAGATTTCTTCCCCCGCCACGGCGTCCGGTATATCGCCATGAATGACGGTATCGACACCATGCGGGACAACAACGACATTGCGCCGTTCAAGAACATCCTCAACGAGATGTACAGCAAGGACATTTCCAAGAAGGTTCATTCCTCTTATCTGCTGAAAGCGCAGAAAGGCCAGTTTACCGGCTGCCTTGCCCCCTTCGGGTATCGGAAAGACCCGGAGGACAAAAACCATCTGCTGATTGATGAGGAAACGGCCCCCATTGTCCGGCGTCTGTTTGCGTGGGCGCTGGAAGGACACGGCCCCAACTACATCCGGCGCAGGCTGGAAGAAGAAAAAATCCCCTGCCCGACCTACTGGAACCGGGTACGGGGGCTGCGGAACGTGTCAACCAAGTGGGAAAAGAAAGACCCGGTAAACGGGCGGTATATGTGGGATTTCTCCGTGATTAAGGACATCCTGATGAACCCCGTCTACACCGGCGCTATCGCTTCCCAGAAGAAGGAATACCGCTTCAAAATCGGCACCATCGGGGAGAAGAAGCCGGAGGACTGGATTGTGGTGGAGAACCAGCATGAGCCGCTTGTTGACCGCAAGACCTTTGACATCGTGCAGCGCAAGCTGAAATCCCGGCAGCGCCCCCGCCAGACCGGGGAAATCAGCCTGTTTGCGGGGCTTATCAAGTGCGGCGAGTGCGGGAAGTCGCTGACGATCCGCTACACCAACGACAAGCACCCGAAGCAGATTTATTCCTGTAAGACCTACAACGCCTACGGGAAACAGCACTGTACCCAGCACCGGGTTGAGTACGACACCCTTTACAGCCTTGTACTGAACAAAATCCGGGAGTGCGCCAGAGCCGCCCTGATGGACGGGGAAGCCGTTGCCGGGAAGCTGACCGATACCTGCGAAGCAGAGCAGAAAGGCCAGCGGGAAGCATTGGAGCGTTCCCTTACCAAAGACGAGGAACGGATTGACGTTCTGGAAAAGATGGTGCTGCGGCTGTATGAGGACATGGTTGCCGGACGTATCAGCGAAGCGAACTTCAATCTGCTGATGGAAAAGACGCAGGCGGAACAGGCCGAGTTGAAGGCAAGGGTTGAGGAAGGCCGGAAAAAGCTGGCCGATGAAATCCGGCTTGCGTGTGACGCCCGCCAATGGGTGGAAGCCATTCAGGAATACGCCGACATCACGGAACTGGACGCCGCCACCTTAAACCGCCTGATTAAAGAAATCGTTGTCCATGAGAGTATAGACAGCGATAAGACAAGACACATTTCTATCGAAATTCATTTCAATCTCAAACCCATCCCGGAAGTGGAGCAGGTCACGGCCTGACCTGCCCCCGCCGGGGCGGTTCTTAAAAACTCCATAGATATTTCTTGACACGCCGCCGCCCGCCATCGAGCCGTTTTCCTACACCTATTTGGGGATAAAACAGCTCATGGCTGGCGGCGGCATCGCAGTGGTAGGGATGACACTGATTCCGCTTCTGTCGGGCTTGTTCTAATCGTCCATGGACTGGTTATTTGGCTGGATAACAGACTGGATAAAACAGGGCTTAATCGACGCCATCACAGGACAATTTACGGGAATCTTTGAATCGGTCAACAACCAAGTAACCGATGTGGCCGCGCAGGTAGGCCAGACACCCCAGGGCTGGAATGGCGGTGTTTTCAGTATGATCCAGACACTATCAGAAACGGTAGTGCTGCCCATTGCCGGTATGATCTTAACTTTCGTGCTGGTATATGAGCTGATCCAGATGATTCTTGAAAAAAACAACATGCACGAATTTGACACCTTCAACATTTTTAAGTGGGTGTTCAAAACCTTCGTTGCCACTTATCTGCTCACCAACTGTTTTACGATTGTGATGGCCGTATTCGATGTGGCGCAGACGGTTGTGGCGAACAGTGCGGGGATCATCAACGGAAATCTGGATGTGGCCGCGTCTTTGGCCGACCTGGAAACACAGCTTCAAGCTATGGGGATCTGGGAACTGATCGGCCTATGGCTGGAAACCAACATCATCAATCTGTGCATGTGGATTTTGTCTATCGTGATTTTCGTGATCGTTTACGGCAGAATGATAGAAATTTATTTGACCGTGAGCATTGCGCCGATTCCTTTTTCCACACTTGCCAACCGCGAATGGGGCGCGATGGGGACCAATTACCTGCGCTCCCTGTTCGCCCTTGGCTTTCAGGGATTCCTTATCCTGATCTGCGTTGCGATTTACGCGGTGCTGGTCCAATCCATCCCATCTTCCAGCAGCGTACACGCCGCAATCTGGGGCACAGCAGGCTATACGGTGCTGCTGGCCTTTGCCCTGTTTAAGACAGGTTCGCTATCCAAATCTATTTTCAATGCACACTGACGTATGTTTTAAAAAGTAAAGGAGACATTTTATGAGTAATAACAATACTGCTGCAAATCCCACTGTCCCGGAAACAAACGGGGACCTGCCTTTCAAGCTGGATGTGCGTGTCCGGCCTATCGCTCCTATGGGAAACCTGCTGGCCTACGCCAACGTCACCATCGGGGGCTGTTTTAAGATCGACGGCTTTCGGATCTGTTCCGGCGAAAAGGGGCTGTATGTCAATATGCCCTCCACCCAGGACAACAAAGGGAACTGGAGGGATGTCTGCTGGCCGGTGACGGCAGATTTTCGCCGCCAGCTCAATGAGGCGCTGATTGAAGGATACGGCGCGGCTATTGAAAACCTGCAGGCGACTTTGGAGGCTACGAAAGGCGCCGCGGAAAAGCCTTCGCTGACCGGGGCGCTGAAAGAGAACGCCGGTAAAGTGAAAAGCCAGCCGGTAAAGGCAGCCGCCGCCAAAGACGGTCCCTCCCGCTGATGCCGGAGACTAAAAAATACGGGATCATCTATGCGGACCCTCCCTGGCGTTACGATATGAAGCGGGGCCACGGGGTTGCGGAAAACCACTATCCCACAATGAGTATTGAAGAAATCTGCGCGCTTCCGGTTGCGGACCTTGCGGCCAAGGACAGCGCGCTTTTTCTTTGGGGTACATTTCCCCAGCTTAAAGAAGCGTTCCGTGTCATAGACGCCTGGGGATTCCAGTATAAAACACTGGCTTTCCTGTGGCTGAAACAAAACCGCAAAGCTGACACCTGGTTTTACGGTATGGGGTTCTGGACACGCTCTAACGCGGAAGTGTGCCTTCTGGCTACCCGCGGCCATCCGAAACGGCAGAGCGCCGGAATCCATCAGTTTGTCATTTCCCATATCGAGCAGCACAGCAAAAAACCGGATATTGTGCGGGATAAGATCGTCAAGCTGATGGGCGACCAGCCCAGGGTAGAGCTTTTTGCCCGCCAGAAAACGCCGGGCTGGGATGTCTGGGGCAACGAAGTCGATTGCACCATCACCCTCCCGGCGGGAAAGGAGGAAATTTGAGTTTGGAACAGGAAGCGAAACGGTTGCTGATGGAGCGCTTGGATGACTGCCTGAAAGTCCATGCGGATTTGCTGGACTCACAGGACATTGGCAGTATTTATGAGCTGCAGGATCTCGCCCAGCTCCACTACTATTTGAAAGTGGAACATCCTTTTACCCCGGCAGAGGTGGAAGCTCTGCTGTCGTTTCAGGACCCGTTGGAAGTTGCCCGCTGGTGCAAAGAGGAAAACACCCATACCCATAGCTTTCCTATCTGCGAACTGTTGGAGAAAATCGGCGCATACCATAAATTTGACCGGTTTCCTCCGGCCCAGGCAGATCCAAAAGCAGAACTGATAAAACGCCTGGGCCAGAACTATTTTGCCTACATGGAAAAGCTGGATTCTCTCAGTACGGGCGCGCTGGTCGCAAACGCAAGGGAAATTGCGACTGTCCAGGAAGTTTATACCTATCTGACCGAACACTATACCTTTCAGCCGGGAGAAGCCGAACTGCTGCTCCGGCTGGATGACCCTTTGGGCTATATATCCGGCAGATGGCCCCAAAATGTCTACGATACCTTTCCTGTGGAAGATAAAGTTGCGGAAGATATTTGGGAACTATCACAGGAGGCGGAACCTTTGCAGCTCCAGGAGAGCGGTTCCGTGAAAGACCGGCTGCAAAAGGCTATTGAACAGAGTTCACGCATGGGTGATCCTGATAAAAAGCCGCACCACGAGAAAGAGCGGTAAAGCGAAAAACAAGGATTGTTCCTGCCCTGTTTTTACGGCGGCAGGCGTTTGAAGGAAAGAAGGTGATTTTTTGCCCTATGTACCGGTTCCAAAAGATCTGACGAAGGTTAAGACCAAAGTTGCCTTTAATCTGACGAAAAGGCAGCTTATTTTTTTCAGCATTGCCGGGGCGGTTGGCCTGCCGGTGTATTTTCTCACCCGCACGGCGATTGGGAATACCGCTTCGGTTCTTTTGATGATCGGGCTGATGATGCCCTTTTTCTTTATGGCAATGTATGAGCGTGACGGCCAGCCCGCGGAGAAGATTCTGAAAAATATGATCCGCCACCGCCTGTGGCCGGAGACGCGCCCATATAAAACCCGGAACTTTTATAAAATCATGTCAAAGAAGGAGGAAATAAGTATTGCCAAAAACCAAACAGCAGGAAGAGCAGGAAAAGCGCCTGCAGGCAAACATCCAGCAGGCGCGAAAAAACCGGTCCGCAGTAAAAAAGGCCGGTAAAAAATCTGGGCCTCATGCAAAGCCGCCTGGCAAGGGCGGCTTTTTCAGTGGAGTAAAGCGGGACGCGCCGCAGACAGCCCAGCAGACGATCCCCTACCGGGAGATCTATAAGGACGGGATCTGCCGCGTCAATGATAAGCTGTACACCAAGACCATTCAGTTTTTCGATATTAACTACCAGCTTGCCCAGGCGGACGATAAGGCGCAGATTTTCGAGAATTACTGTGATTTTCTCAATTACTTTGATTCTACCATCAGCGTCCAGCTCACCTTTATCAACCAGCGGGCCAATATGCAGGACTTTTCCAAAAGCATTGCGATCCCGCCCCAGGGGGACGAGTATGACGACATCCGGCGTGAGTACGCAGAGATGCTTAAAAACCAGCTCGAAAAAGGCAACAACGGCCTTGCCAAACGCAAGTATATCACTTTTGGCATTGAGGCGGACGACCTGCGTACCGCCAAAATGCGGCTGGAGCGCGTGGAAACGGATGTGCTGAACAACTTTAAGACCCTGGGCGTCCAGGCGGTCCCGTTAAGCGGGCTGGAACGGCTGGAGCTTCTGCACAGCCAGCTCCATCCAAGCGGCCAGGAGAAATTTAAGTTTGCCTGGAGCGACCTTGCCAAAACCGGCCTTTCCACAAAGGATTTTATTGCGCCCACCAGTTTTACCTTCTCGAAGGATGGCAAGACCTTCCGCATTGGGGAGTATTCTGGCGCCATGTCCTTTTTGCAGATCTTAGCGCCGGAGCTGACGGACCGGATGCTGGCCGAATTTCTGGACCTGGACGACGCGGTGACGGTCAACCTGCATATCCAGACTATCGACCAGGCCCAGGCGATCCGCAATATCAAGCGGAAAATGAGTGATTTGCAGAAAATGAAGATCGAGGAACAGAAAAAGGCGGTACGGGCCGGATATGATATGGACATCATTCCCACGGACCTTGCCACCTACGGGGAGGAAGCCCAAAACCTGCTTCAAGATCTGCAATCCCGAAATGAGCGTATGTTTTTGGTAACGGTGCTGGTACAGAACATCGCCCCGAAAAGGCAAAAACTGTTCAGCGACATTATGGCTGCCTCCGGCATTGCCCAAAAGTATAACTGCGCGCTGAAACGCCTGGACTACCAGCAGGAACAGGGCCTTATGTCCTCCCTGGCGCTGGGCCAGAACCAGATCGAGATCCAGCGGGGCCTCACCACCAGCAGCACCGCTATTTTCGTGCCCTTTACCACTTGTGAGTTATTCCAGGATGGGCAGGCATTGTATTACGGACTCAACGCCATTTCCTCAAACCTGATTATGGCGAACCGCAAGCTGCTGAAAAACCCCAATGGACTGTTTCTTGGCACGCCCGGCTGCTTTGCCGGTGATACCCGGATTCTTTTGGCAGACGGCAGCGCTGCCTCCTTTGAGGAACTGCTGGCGCGCGGTGTAGAGGAAATCGAGGTCAAGACTTTTGATGATGAAACCGGCCGGGTTATCACCGCCATGGCGCGGGATATTCGCGTTGAAAAATACGCGGATGTCTTAAAGCAGATCACGTTGGAGGACGGCACCACTTTCCGCTGTACGGAAAGCCATCTCATTATGGATGACGCCGGGGAATACATGCAGGCGGTGGATGTGAAGGAAGGCCAGAAATTGAGCGGCGGCCATACGGCAGTGCGGGTATCGGTGCTGAAACTGCCAAAGAAAGTGCCGGTGTATGACCTTACCGTACCCCGCTATATGAATTTCCTGCTGGAAAACGGCCTGGTCGTCCACAACAGCGGCAAATCATTCAGCGCCAAGCGTGAGATCGTCAATGTATTCCTGCTGACGGATGATTCTATCATCATCGCGGACCCGGAAAATGAATATGGCCCGCTGGTAAAACGCTTTGGAAAACAGGGGCAGGTCATTGACCTTTCGCCCACTTCTTCCAACTATATCAATCCGTTGGACATTAACCTGGATTACAGCGATGACGAGAACCCCATTACATTAAAGAGCGATTTTGTCCTCTCTTTGTGTGACCTGATTATCGGCGGCAAGGATGGGCTTACCCCTATCGAGAAAACCATCATTGACCGCTGCACCCGCCTGGTGTACCGGGATTACCTGCAGGACCCCCGCCCGGAGAATATGCCAATCCTGGGGGACCTGTATGAGCTGCTTCGCAAACAGAGCGAGCCGGAGGCCCAGAATATCGCCACTGCCCTTGAAATCTATGTCAACGGCAGCTTAAATGTGTTCAACCACAGGAGCAATATCGACATGGACAGCCACCGCGTCCTGTGTTTCCAGCTTAAATCCCTGGGCAAAGCCTTAAAAGAGATCGGGCTGCTTATCATGCAGGATGCCGTGTGGAACCGCGTTACGGCCAACCGGGAGAAGCATAAAACGACCTGGTTCTATATTGATGAATTTCATCTCCTTCTCAAAGGCCAGACCGGTGCTTTTTCCGTTGAGATCTGGAAGCGTTTCAGAAAATGGGGCGGGATTCCAAGCGGCCTGACGCAGAACGTGAAGGTGCGCCCAGATAGGGCGCTGTGCAAAGCAGTCTAAGGTACTGCCGCACACGGCAGTGTGCGAAACAATCTGCCTTACCGACTAAGGAGAAATCCTTTACGGGAACAGCGCATGGCAGAAAAAGGAATAGTCACCAAAGGACTTAGGTGCGACTGTTTTCTAATGTTAAGAAGATATGAGGATAAGATTGGGTTTATCGAATGTAAGGTTCCAGTTCCTGTTTTTTGCAGGTGTGGGAAAAGTCCTGAAACCCATGTCATAACGCTGTCACGTCATCTTTCACGGCGGGACAACTGCCAACACGTTATGAAACAGGCGTGAGAACACGTCACAACGAACCGAAAGCATATCCGACAATCTTCACTAACCTATGCACAGTGCTAACTGGGGATTGCCTAAGTCTGGCTCATTTGCCGGATATGGTAACGGAGGCTCCATAGTAGTCCGAGAGGGATAACGACCCTTACATGGCGAAGGGAGCCAGTTAGTAACATCTAAAATGTAAGAATGAAAGGGAGGAGAAACCTCAATGAAACCAACATCTGAAATTTTAGAGCGTATTGAAAAGTGTTCCAGCGAACACAAAGACGGCGTATTCACAAGACTTTACAGATACTTACTTCGTGAAGATATTTACTACGCCGCCTATCAGAAACTTTATGCAAACAAAGGTGCAACAACACAGGGTATCGACAACGATACCGCAGACGGTTTCAGTGACTTCTATGTAAAAGAGTTAATCCAGTCACTAAAGGACGGAACCTACAAAGCCAATCCTGTAAGGCGTGAGTATATTCCAAAGAAAAACGGAAAGCTCCGTCCGCTGGGTATCCCGTCTTTCCGTGACAAGCTCCTGCAAGAAGTTGTCAGAATGATTTTAGAAGCTATCTATGAACCTGTCTTTGACAGCCACTCCCACGGTTTCAGACCGGGTAAAAGCTGTCATACCGCACTCCGTCAGATTTCTTCTGACTTCACAGGCGTGGTCTGGTTTATCGAGGGCGATATACAAGGTTGTTTTGATAACATCAATCACGAAAAATTGATTGAGATTTTGAGCAGGAAAATCAAGGACAGTCGTTTTCTGAACATCATTCGCCAGTTTTTGAAAGCTGGGTATATCGAGAATTGGAAATACAACGCCACTTACAGCGGTTCCCCGCAGGGTGGTATCTGTTCTCCAATACTTGCAAATATCTATCTGAATGAGCTGGACAAGAAGTTTCGGGAAATCGCAGAACGCTTTGATAAGCCGAGGTCTGCATATCAGACACCGGAATATCATGCGGCAAGCAAAGAATTAAAAAGACTGTCTTATTGGATTGACCATACCGCTGATGAAGCGGCAAGACAAGAACTGATTGACCAGCATAGGGCACAGAAGGAAGCTATGAGAAATCTGCCCTGCAAACCTGCCGACAACAAGAAGTTCACTTTTGTCCGTTATGCGGACGATTGGCTGGCAGGTGTGTGCGGCACAAAAGCGGAATGTGAGGACTTGAAAGCCGAAATCGCTGAATTTCTAAGCACAGAGCTGAAATTAACTCTAAGCGAGGAAAAGACGCTGATAACGCACAGCTCCGAAAAAGTCCGTTTCATTGGATATGATATTTGCGTCCGCAGAAATCAGGAAGTCAAAGGTCACAGAATGAAAAACGGAACGTGGAGAAAATCCCGTACCCTGCACATGAAAGTTGCCCTGTCTGTTCCCCATACGGAAAAGATTGAGAAATTCATGTTTGCAAAGAAAGTCATTCGCCAAAAGGAAAACGGGGAGTTTCAGCCGATACACCGAGCCGGACTTCTCAACCTTGCGGATTATGAGATTGTGGAACAGTACAATGCCGAAGCAAGAGGATTATGCAACTATTACAATCTGGCTTGTGATTATCACACGCTGGACTACTTCTGCTATCTTATGGAGTACAGTTGCTTAAAGACGATTGCTAATAAGCACAAAACCAGTATCCGCAAAATCATTCGCCAGTATAAAGATGGGAAAACATGGTCTGTCCCTTATGAAACTAAAGCAGGAACAAAACGTGTTCGCCCTGTTAAAATCGCAGATTGTAAGCGTGGCGAAGCGAGTGACATCATTTATCAGAGAAAGAAATTCAGCTGGAAAACCACTATTAGACAACGGCTCAATGCCAGAGTTTGTGAACTATGTGGGTGTAAAGAAGCCGATTTGTATGAGGTTCACGTTATACGGAACTTAAACGAATTGGGTAATTCTGATTGGGAAACAGTGATGAAAAAGAAGCGGCGGAAAACGCTTGTTGTTTGTAGCAAGTGCCATGAAAGAATACACAGACACTAATCAATACGTTAATTACTAATGGGGAGCCGGATACTTCGAGAGGAGTAAGTCCGGTTCCGAGGGAGGGGGTAGGAAACCTACCGCCAACGGCGGCAAGGCGCCTTTACCCTACCCTACGATCTGCTGGCCTCCCGTGAGATCGAGAACATCTTTGAAAACTCGGATTTCATCTACATGCTGAACCAGGCCCAGGGCGACAGGCAGATTTTGGCGAAACAGCTTGGGATCAGCCCGACGCAGCTTTCCTATGTGACCCACAGCGGCCCCGGCGAGGGCCTTTTGTTTTTCGGAAATGTGATTATCCCCTTTGTCGATCACTTCCCGAAGGACACCAGTTTGTATCAGATCATGACGACCCGCCCGGAGGAAGTCGCGGAGGCCGGGACGTGATAACCTTCTTCACCGCCTGGCGTATGGGAGGTGATGCAGTTGCCAAGAGATGAAGAATTTAGGGCAAAGGAAAAGAAATTTCACAAGATGACCCGTGACGGGCTGGTGGAACGGGGCGCCGCTTCCGGCGAGGAAACCCGTATCAGCGGCCGGGAGCAGGATTTTGATCTGCGGCAGGCAAGGGATTCTCCTGACTCTTTGGAGGACCTTTCAGCCAAAGCCCGCCATACCCGGCAGCAAAGGCCGAAGGACGGAGGCACCCCGCAGGCGGAGCCGGTGGAAAATGGGGAGGCTTCCCCTTTGGAGGATTCGCGGCCCCAGGCCCATGAGGACGCCCCGCAGGAGGAACCACGGGAAAAGCCCGGAAGCCGGCGTTCCCGGCATCAGCAGAAATTTTCCGAGTCCAGCAGCGCCAGTGAAGCGGCCGCCGAGCAGCCCCGCACCTCGAAACTTCAATTTGCCGAGGACGAACTGCCGCCGGATGCCCCCGGCAAAAAGCTGATGAAGGCCCGGCAGAAGGCGGAACGGACCGCCCGGAAGCTGGAACAGGCCGAAGGCAATCTTCCGGCCAGGCGGAAATTGCGGCTGGAGGTGGAGCCGGACGCTGCCACCGGCAACGCCAAACGACACTTAAAATTTGAAAAAGAGGTAATTTCCCAACAGGAACACATAAAAGGCGCCAAGCCTCTGCGCCCGGTAAAAAAAGGCGCAAACGCGGCCATCGGATATGCCCATAAGAAAATCTATGAGAATGAACATGAAAACGTGGGCATTGAGGCGGCCCATCGCACAGAGCTGGTGGCGGAGGGAGGGCTTCGCGCCCTGAACCACCGCCGGAAAACCTCCCCTTACCGCAAAGTGGCCCGGCTGCAGAAAAAGACGGTGAAAACCCGCGCAAGGGCGGCTTACCAGCAGGCCCTTCACGATAACCCCAAGCTGCAGAGCAATGTGTTTTCCCGCATGTGGCAGAAGCACCGCTTAAAAAGGGAGTACGCCAAGGCCGCCAGGACCGCCCGGCGCACCGGGCAGGCTGCCGGGAAAACGGCCGCTGTCACGAAAAAAGCCGGAGGCGCGGTTGGGCGTTTTGCCAGCCGCCACCCGGCCCTCTGCCTGATGGCGGCGCTCCTGTTTTTGATCGTTGTCCTGATTTTTTCCCTTTTTTCTTCCTGTTCCAGCATAGGGACAGGCGGTGCCGGCGCGATTGCGGCGTCCAGCTATACCGCGGAAGATCAGGACATCAACAATGCCGAGCTGGTTTATACGGAGTGGGAAACCGACCTGCAGATGCAGATTGACAATGCCGAAGCGGACCACCCCGGCTACGATGAATACCGCTACCATGTGGGCAATATCGGGCACAACCCCTTTGAGCTGATTGGATTCCTCACCGCGTCCTATCAAGCCTTCCAGTATGAGGATATTGAGGCGGTGCTGCAGGAGATCTTTGCCGAGCAGTATTCCCTCGAATTTGTGGAGGAAGTGGAGACCCGCACCCGCACGGAAACCCGGACGGACCCCAATACCGGCGAGACTTATGAGGTAGAAGTGACCTATGAGTGGCGGATTCTCAATGTCAACCTGACGGCCAAATCCTTTACGGACGTGATCGCCGCCCGTATGGACACGGAACAGGCCCAGCTTTTTAATATCCTGATGATGACAAAGGGCAACCGCCAGTATGTCTCTAACGTGTTTGGCGATACCAACTGGCTCCCTTATGTCACAAGCTACTATGGCTACCGCGTCCACCCCATCAGCGGAGAAAAGAACTATCATAAGGCGGTGGATATTGGGATGCCCCAGGGCACGGAGATTTTGGCCGGGCATGACGGTGTGGTAACGCAGGCCGGGGAAGCAGGCAGCTACGGGCTGATCGTGGTGCTGGAGGGCGCCATGGAGGACGGCAAGACCCTTACCACAAAATACGCCCACTGCTCGGAACTTCTGGTGTCTGCCGGGCAGGAAGTCAAACAGGGGGATGTCATTGCCAAAGTGGGCAGCACCGGTGATTCCACCGGGCCGCACCTTCACCTGGAAGTGCTGGTGGATGGGCAGTACCTTAATCCCCTGTATTTTACCGATACCGGCGACCATACCGGGACCAGCCTGATCCCTGGAAGCGCGGGCGGGCCGGAAATCCCCGCATATCCCGGCGCTCCTATGGGCGATGGCGATTATGCGGCGCTGATTACGGAGGCGCAGAAACATCTCGGAAAGCCTTATGTGTTCGGCGCTTCGGGACCAAACAGCTTTGATTGCAGCGGCTTTGTTTCCTATGTCCTCAATCAGAGCGGTGTTGCCAGTGTGGGACGCTCCACAGCCCAGGGGCTTTTCAACATGAGCACCCCTGTTTCCAGAGAGAACGCCCAGCCGGGAGACCTGATTTTCTTCACCGGCACCTACTCGGCGGGCACGCCTGTAACCCATGTAGGGATCTATATCGGCAACGGGCAGATGATCCATGCCGGGGACCCGGTGCAGTATGCCAATATCAATACATCCTACTGGACCGAACATTTTTACGCATTTGGGCGTATCTCAACCAATTAAAGATCGGAGGTAATAAATTGAATCCCAAAATTGACAAACTCGCAAGGGATATTGAAAAAACGGAAAAGAAAATCGCAGACCTGCAAAAAAAGCTGGAGCTTTTCAAAGAGGAAAAGACCCGGCTGGAGAACGAGGATTACGGCGATATTGGCCGTGATTTCCACCTGACCCCGAAGGAGCTGGCGGAATTTTTGAAGGCGCACAGGGCTGGGACCCTTACGGTCCCGGAGGCCGCCCCTCCTGCGGGAGAACAGGAGGCCGGCCATGAAGAATAAAGTGAGGAATGTTCTGGCGGCGCTTGTGCTTTGCATGAGCGCCGTTGCCCTGCCTGTCACCGCTTACGCTTCCACGGGCAGCGATACCACGCCGCCCACCCTTACCGCGGCCTTAAAGGACGATAAGCTGGCGGTGGAGGCCAGCGATGATATGTCCGGCGTGGAGGCGGTGTATGTGGACGGGACCCGGATCAACAGACTTGTCAACGGCAAGGGTACCGTGGCCTTGAAGGATTATGCCGGGGACGGCAAGGAAGTGACGGTTTACGCGGTGGACTATTCCGGCAACCGCTCCAAAGAGGTAAAGCTGGATAACCCTTATTATGAGGAACCGGCGCAGACCCAGGCGGCTTCCTCTGCCGCGCCCCAATCTTCCAGTGGGGAAACGCAGGCTGCGCCTTCCATGACCCCCGCACCTTCTCCTTCGGCAAACAATGCGTCCAGCAGTTCAAGCAATTCGGAAAGCAGCCAGGCCGCCGGGACCCCTTCGACCTCCCAGGCAGAAACAGAGGCTTCTTCTGAAAGCCCTGCCGCGGAGGACGAAACGGAGTCGGCTGTGCCGGAAGGGGCCTTTACCCCGGAAGGCACCGGCACGGTCCTGGACTCAGCCACCGAGCAGGAAGATGATAAGCAGTTTTATACCATCACCACCGCAGACGGAAATGTGTTTTACCTTATCATTGACGGGAAGCGGGATTCGGAAAACGTCTACTTCTTAAATGGCGTTACGGAGGAAGATCTGCTCTCCCTGGCCCAGCAGGATAATGGCGGCGAAAGCGCCATTGAGGTTGTCACCTGCAACTGTACGGAAAAATGCGAGGCGGGCGCGGTGAATACCGATTGCCCGGTCTGCAAAAATGACCTGAACGGCTGCCTGGGCAAAGTGACGGAAGAACCGGCGCCGGAAGAAACCGAACAGCCGGAAGCAGAGCCGGAGAAATCCGGTGGCAATACCGGCATGATTATCTTCCTGGTGATCGCTCTTGCGGCCGCTGGCGGGCTGGGCTACTACTTCAAGATCGTGCGCCCGAAACAGCAGGCGGCTATGGATGAGGACGAGTTCGAGGATGACGGTTACGGTGAAGATTATGAACAGGATTCTGCGTACAGCGATGAGCTCCCTTATGACGAGGACGAAGAATCCACAAAGGACGGCAGATAATGCCGTCCTTCTTGTTTCCCGAAGAAATTTTATGAAAGTGAGGATTACAGCTTGAATACAAAATCTATGCGCGGCCATGGCCTTTCCCGGCTTTTGGCCGGTTTCCTTTGTCTGCTGCTTTTGGTGGGGATCTTACCGGTCAGCGCGTTTGCAGCTTCGGAAGGCCAGCAGGCCAGCTCCGCTTATGGCGATACGGTCATTGGCTCAGACGGGCAGCCCTATTATTCCCCATCTGGCTATTACACGATGACCTACCACGACGATGGTTCCACTTCCTATGTGTATCATGGCGGGAATGTGGCCTACCGTCATTTCGTGCTGAACACGGATGGCGGCGGATTCCGCTGGGTGTACTGCATTGAGAGCGGCATCCGGTTCGGTGATTCAGACGATGGCTATTATTCCGAACAGACGGATAACAGCCAGTATTTCAACCAGTTGCCGGAGGCTTCCCGTCGCGGGATCATGCTGGCCTCCCTGTATGGCTGGCAGCCTGGGGCTTCCCTCCCCATGGCTGGTATCAACGCTGATGACTGGTACATGGCAGCGCAGTGTATCATTTGGGAATACCAGCAGCAGCTCCGCAGCGACGCTGCCAGCCGCCACGACAATGGAAGTGTTGCGGAAAATACTTTCTTCCGCATTGTGCAGGGACGCCCTGCCGAGCAGGTCTATTACTGGATTCTGGAGCAGATCGCTTCCCATTCCACTATCCCTTCCTTTGCCGGGGCAACCGCGGAAAGCGCCCCGGTGCATGAACTGAAATGGGATTCCAATGCCAAGGTTTATACCCTGACTCTGACCGATGCCAACAATTTAAATATCGACCTGGAGGCCCTTACTGCAAGCGGGATCTCCGTGACCCGCAGCGGCAACAGCTATACCTTCACCAGTAAAGAAATGCTGGAATCCCCGGTGGCGCTTCAATTCCGCAAAAATGTGCCTATCGGCGAGGCCATGCTGATCTGGGGGCGCGAGGGCTGGCAGACCATGATGACGGGCGCCAAAGACCCCGTTTCCTTCTATATGCAGATCAAGACGGAAACTTATGGCAAGGCAAAGATCGTAAAGACCAGCGAGGACGGTATTGTTGAGGGGATTCCCTTTACCATCAGTGGCAACGGCGTGGAGGAATCGGTTGTCACCGGCGCGGACGGCACGGTGTCTCTGGATCTTCTGCCCGGCACCTATCTTGTAACAGAGCAGCCCATTGACCGCTATGTGACGCCTGCCGCACAGTATATCACCATTGAGAGCGGCCAGACCGCCAGCGTCCAGTTTTCCAATATCCTGAAGAAGTTCCGCGTGGAAGGCCACAAGGTAGATGCGGAAACCGGCGAGGCCCAGGGGGACGCTTCCCTTGCGGGAGCCGTCTATGGCCTGTATAAAGGCGGGGAGCTTGTAGATACCTTTACCACCGGGCCGGACGGCAGCTTTGCCACCGGCTACTATCCTTGCGGGGATGACTGGACCTTGCAGGAGATTTCCCCAAGCCCCGGCTACCTGCTGGATGAAACGGTGCATGAGGTGGGCGCTTCTCCTTCCCTTTATGAAATCGAGCTGAATACCACGGAAAATACGCTGCCGGAAACGGTGATCCGCGGCAATATCCAGCTTGTGAAGCATACCGATGACCCGGACCCGGATGTATCGGACGAGGAACACAATGACGACGCCAATGCCGGTATGGTGGAAAAGCCGGAGGAAGGCGCGGTATTTGAAGTTTATCTGACAAGCGCGGGCAGTTATGAAAACGCCAAAGAAAGCGAGCGGGACATCCTGACGACAGATGCGGACGGCTTTGCCGCCTCCAAGGATATGCCCTATGGCCGCTATACTGTCCACCAGACCGCAGGCGAGGACGATAAAGCCTTTGTACCGGATTTTACGGTATTTATCAGCGAGAACGGAAAGACCTACTCCTATATCCTGAACAATGACGCCATCACTGCAAGGGTGCGTGTGGAAAAACGAGACGCGGAAACCGGTGAGATCATTCCTATGGCCGGTACAGGCTTCCGTATTAAGGACCTTACCACCGGCGAATTTATCAGCCAGGAGATCTACTATCCCAACCCTGAAACCATTGACGTATTTTACACTTCGGATGAAGGCTGGCTGATGCTGCCGGAGCCGCTGCCCGCCCATGAATTTGAACTTTACGAAGTAACCGCCCCGGAAGGGTATGTCCTTTCTGACGAGCCGGTGCCTTTCACAGTAGATGGTTCCGAGGCGGTCGTTACCGTCGTACAGTACAACCAGCCGCAGAAAGCCCAGCTCACCATCAGCAAATCCGGCGAGGCTTTTGCCAGCGTGCAGGAAAACGATGGCTTCTACCAGCCGGTTTATGAGGTAGTTGGACAGCCTGGAGCTGTGTATGACCTGATTGCCGATGAAGATATTTATACCGGCGACGGCACGCTGCGGGTGGCAAAAGATACGGTAGTCGCTACTCTTACCACCGGGGAGGATGGAACGGCGGTCAGCGAACCGCAATACCTGGGCCGCTACCGTCTGGAGGAACGCCAGGCGCCGGAGGGCATGGTGCTGGACCCCACGCCAGTTTATACCGAGCTTACCTATGCCGGTCAGGAGGTAGAGATCACCCAGGCGGCCATCGGGCTTTATGATGAACGCCAGAAGGTGGAGATCGACCTTCTGAAATCTCTGGAAACAGACGAAACCTTTGGCATTGGTCTTGGCGAGGAATACAAGGATATTTCCTTTGGTCTGTACGCATCGGAGGATCTGACTGCCCTGGATGGCAGCGTGATTCCCGCAGGCGGGCTTCTGGAAGTCGTGGCGGTTGCACCGGTAGAGGACGCGCCCGGCCAGTATTCGGCTGCCTTTGCCTCCGATCTGCCTTTTGGCAGCTTCTATGTCCAGGAGCGTACCACCAATGAGGCGTTCGTACTTTCCGGCCAGCAGTACCCGGTAGTTTTTGCGTATGCCGGGCAGGAAACCGCTCTGGTGACGATTGCGGTCAATGACGGCGAGGCCATTTCCAACGAGATGATCCGCGGGCGCATTGACGGCGTGAAATACGGCGAGGACCCCGAAGGCGGTGAGGACCTTACCCTGGAGGGCGCGCTGATCGGCCTGTTCGCTCCCGGCACGGAGGAATTTACCGAGGAAAATGCCCTCCTTGTGACGACTTCCGGGGAAAACGGCGCCTTCTCTTTTGAGGATGTGCCTTTCGGCCATTGGATCATCAAGGAGATTGCCAGCCCTTCGGCCCTGTACTCCATCAGCCCGGAACAGCACCATGTCTATATCGGCACCGATGGGCAGACCATTGAAATCGAGATCGACAATACCCTGATCCACGGTACGGTACAGGTTATCAAGACCGAGGCTGTGGACGAATTGAAGTCTATCCAGGAGGACGAGGAAAACAGTTCTGAAAGTGAGGCTGGCGAGACAGAAGAAAGCGCCGATGATGATACCGGCGAGGACACTGCGGACAATCCATTCCTCCACCGGCTGCCCGGCGCTGTCTTTGAGCTTTATGAGGACACCAACGGCGATAAGGCATTTGATGAAGGCGACGCCCTGATCGGGGAGCTGACGGAAACCGATGAAGGGTTCCATGAAATGAGCGGCCTCTTGGCAAAGGGCTATTTTGTCAAAGAGAAAACTGCCCCGGAAGGCCACAAGCTGGACCCCAATGCCTACTATTTTGAAATCACCACGGACGGGCAGGTTGTCGTTGTGGAAAATGGTGAGGCTGGCCGCGGCTTTGTGAATGAGGCTTACCGCGGCAATCTGAAAATCACAAAAGATTCCAGCGATGGCCGCAAGGACGGCTTTGCCTTTGAGGTGAAAAGTGAGGATGGCACCTATTGCGAGACTTTCACAAGCCCGGAGGATGGTATTATCCTGATCGAAGGGCTGCGCGTGGGCAAATACACTGTGACCGAGGTTAAGAATAAGGCCAGCGAGGACTATATTATCCCGGATGGCGCCACGGTGGAGATCAAGGCCGATGAAACCGCCGAAGTGAGCTTCTTCAATGAAAAGCCGGAGGAAGAAACCCCGGAAACGCCTGATACGCCAGATACCCCGAATAACCCGACAACGCCTTCCAATCCTTCTAAGCCGGTCCCGCAGACAGGCGATGATTATAACCTGTATATCTGGATTGGCGTGCTGGGCGCGGCGGTGATCGGCAGCGGTGTTGCCCTTTTCCTGTGCGTTTACAAGAAAAAGGGACAGAAAGCCAGCCCCGGACGCCGCAAAGCGGCAACCGGCGTGCTTCTGATCTGCATTGCTATGGCGGTAGGCAGCGGCTTTATGCTGGCGCGGGAGATCGGCCAGTACAAGGAAAGCGCCGATACTTATGCCGGGCTTTCGGAATATGTCACCCCGGCTGAAACGGACGGGGAAAATGGGAACGCGGAGGCGCCGGAGGAAACCGGCGCTTCCTCCATTTCTCTGCCCACGGTAGACTTTGAAAGTCTGCTGGCCCAGGGGCCGGATGTCAAGGCATGGCTGGAGCTTCCCGGCACGGTCATTCAGTACCCGGTGGCCCAGGGCGAGGATAACAGCTACTACCTGAAACACTTGTATGACGGTACGGCAAACAAGGTGGGCTGCCTGTTCATCGACTATGAAAACGCGGAGGATTTTTCCGACAACAACACGATCATCTATGGGCACAACATGCGGGACGGCTCCATGTTCTCCACGCTGGTGGAATACAAAGCGCAGGCTTACTATGATGAACACCCGGAAATGTACCTGGTAACGCCGGAGGGCGGCTATGTGGTTGAGGTGTTTTCCGCATTTGTGGCAAGCCCGGAGGAATCCGGCAGCGAAACTTCTCCCTGGGCGCTAGAATGGAAAGACAGCGGCGCATATACGACCTGGCTTTCCGCAATGCAGGAGCGTTCTGTGATCGAAACGGGCGTCTCCGTCACTTCCAGCGACAAGGTGCTGACCCTTTCCACCTGCACCAATGGCGGCGCTGACCGCTTTATCGTCATGGGCAGGCTGGTAGCTGTAACTGAATAACAGATTTTAGAAAGATGGCGCGGGATGCCGGTTGCTCCCGCGCCCATCTCTATATATGGAGGATTTGCAATGGTAAATAACATTGTTCCCATTCCCGGATATGTCCATCTCTACCGCTCCATGCTGCGGTTTTACGATATGCCCAGCGCGGAGCTGAAAGAAATGCTCTATCTTCTGAATACCGCCAACCTGGACAGCTATGGCTTCCACCACCCGGAAGCGCATGTGGTCGAGAGCGGCCCGGTGGCCTTCTGCGGCTGGCTGGATCATCGGTATGCCCGCCCTTACCGGACGGAAGTGCAGCTTTATAAATCCCTGCTGGCCCTGAAACGCAGCATTGACCGGGATTGCATTGTCACCTCCCAGCGGGAGGCCCTTCAAATGCTCCGGTGCGTGATCTCCAATCTGGAATACCGCTTTTATAAAGCCTACAACATGGAATTTGAGGATAAGCGCACGGTGTATTCCGAGTGCGCCTTCCGGCTGATCCCGCGTGAGGACGAACCCAGCGTGTGCCTGATGCACGATTGGGTGTACCTGCCTACGGCGTAAAATATGTGCTTTGCTTCTTTTTTCTAACCATCAATCTAACCACCTGCTAACAACGGTGGTTAGATTGGTTAGAATAGACGCTTGAATTGCGGCAAATATTCCGGCTAAACCAAAATCACAATTTAGTTTAGCCAGAGATTTCATTGACAAGGAGGATAATCGCACGGTGTATTCTAAGTGCGCTTTCTGGCTGCTCCCGTGGGAGGCCAACCCCGGTGTGCGCCTGATGCACGATTGGATTTATCTGCTGACTGTATAAAACACAACGAATACCGTATTGAATCCGTTGAATGATATTTGTGATTTGTCCCGAATGTTATTTATTATTCGGGACAAATCAACAGCACGCAATTTCGATATGGTTCTTATGGTGTTATTTATCGGTTCAATCGTGTCACTGCCTGGTTAGAAAACTGAATAGAAATGATTGGATATGACAATATTATAAGCGAAAAGGCACCTTTTTTGTGTAAAAAGGCTGCTACAATGCACCCGTTTTCGTGAATCCCATAAAAGTATCGGTTCATAATCGGTTCACAATCGGTTCAGGCTCGTTGACACGATTGAACCGATTTGCTATAATAGGAGCGTTAATATGAATGAAGGAGATGGCAGTATGCTTTTTCGGGAAAGTGAGACCATAGAACTGAAAGAAGTTGTTGTGGACGAAATCAAAAAAGAAATCATTGCTTTTGCTAACTGTGACGGAGGAAAACTGTATATTGGCGTCCAGGATGACGGCACGGTAGTCGGAGTGGATGACCCGGACGGTGTATCTTTGCAAATCAGCAATATGGTACGGGATGCCATCAAACCGGATGTAACAATGTTCGTGCATTACAAGACTATCGAAGAAAATGGAAAAGAAATTGTTGCTGTGGATATTCAGCGCGGAACAGACCGGCCTTATTATCTTGCAAAAAAGGGGATGCGTCCAGAAGGCGTATATGTCAGGCAGGGTTATTCCTCGGTTCCGGCCACCGATACGGCAATCCGCCGTATGATTAAAGAAACGGATGGGGACCGCTTTGAAGCCATGCGCTCTCTGAACCAGGAACTCACATTTGAAGCTGCGAAAAAAGAATTTGATCTTCGGAATGTAGAATTTGGCCCGCAGCAAATGCGTACTTTGAAACTGGTCGATCAGGATAACCTTTATAGCAACTTAGGGCTGCTTCTGTCCGACCAATGCGTCCATACGATTAAGGTCGCAGTTTTTCAGGGGACAGACCAGACGGTATTTAAGGACCGCCGGGAATTTAGCGGGTCGCTGCTGCGCCAGATGAACGAAGTGTATGATTTTATTGACTTCCGCAATCAGACCCGTGCAACCATAGAAAAACTGCTAAGGATTGATGTCCGGGATTACCCTGAAATCGCTGTCCGGGAAGCATTGCTGAATCTGTTGGTCCACCGGGATTATTCCTTTAGTGCCAGCGCACTTATCAGTATTTATGCGGACAGGATTGAATTTGTGTCCATTGGCGGCTTGATGCCGGGAATTGACCTGGAAGATATTATGGTAGGTATTTCCGTATGCCGGAACCAGGACCTTGCGAATGTGTTTTATCGTTTACATTTGATTGAGGCTTATGGTACCGGAATGGGAAAAATTATGAAGGCATACGAAGGCATGGTGGAAAAGCCTGTGATTGAAACCACAAAAAACGCCTTTAAGATCATACTGCCGAATATTAACGCCAAATATGAAAAAGGCGCTGAATCTGTGCTTCCAGCAGAGCCATCCGCACATACTCCTGTTGGCACGCCATTAAGTGCCGGAGAAGAAAAAGTGTTGGAATATGCCCGGACACATGGTGCTGTTACAAGAAATGAAGTCATGGGACTGCTCGAAGTGAGTATCTCTACTGCTGCCAGAGTCCTGAAAAAGCTGGTAAAAAGCAATCTGCTAAAGCAGAATGGAAAAGGCAGAAACACCAACTATACCATTATAAATAAATAAACGATATACCTCACAGCCGATTGGAAAAATCCAGTCGGCTGTTTTTAGTTAGGAGGGATGCTATATTACACAAACAGAAGTCAACGCCGTATTTGACGAGCAGGTGAGGCTCTGTGCCGACACGCTGCAGAAGAAAACCAAGGAATATACTGGAGATGATACGGACCGGCTGGGAGCATTTAAGTCGGCTGCGGCTTTGCAGCACACAACGCCCCAGCGGGCACTCGCCGGTATGATGGCAAAGCACATCATCTCCATTTATGATATGTGCTTTACGGACCGAAAAACTTTTGAGCTGGCTGTCTGGGAGGAAAAGATCACCGACAGCCTTAACTATCTGTTTTTACTAAAAGCTGTGATAAAGGAGGAATTGGAATATCAATCAGATTGAAACTAAAATTTTGAACTGCACCGCAGTACAGGAAGCCGAAAAAAACATGGTGTTTGCGGCGAGGCTCACGCAGCGGGGTCATGCGATCCATTCCATGGATGACCTTCTGGCCCTTTATGAGAAAGCCTATACTGCCGATACGGTCAAACGGATCGCCTCTCTGCCGCACCCCGCCGTACAGAAGTTTTCGGTTATCACGGTGGCGGTTGTGGGTGCCAGCAGGCGTTTCCTGGCGCAGATCACCCGGCACCAAAACGAGGTCAAGTTTATCAGCGCCTCTTTGCAGTACAGCAATTATGCGGGGCAGGCCGATTTTGTGGTGCCTTATGAGATCCTGACGGCAAGCCAGTGGGTGCATGACTTCTACCTGAAAAAGTGCCGGGCTGCCATGGAGCATTACGCGGATATAGGCGCCTGCGGGATTTCCAGGGATGCCGCGGGGTACCTTGCCCCGCAGAGCCTCCGCAATGTGCTGATAATCAGCGCCACGCCTTACCAGTGGAAGCACATGATCGGCCAGCGGACTTGCCGCCGCAATACGGATGAAACACGCTTTGTCCTGCTGAAGATATGGGCGGATCTGTATGCGCTGGACCCGGAACTGTTCAGCCCGGAGCTTACCGGCCCCTTCTGCCAGCGGGAGGGCTGCCGGGAAAAAGATATGTCCTGCGGCTGCCCATGCGAAAAAGGGGCGTTGCCTCTTGCCCTGCTGCGCCAGGACTATCCCGCAGCACTGGAAGGAGGCGGCCAGTGAAAATCAAGATCATTGATTTTGGGCTGCCGGAGAACCACCGTCTCCTCCGTTCCCACGCCAATGACGCCGGGGCGGATGTCTATATGCCCTTTGACTGTACTCTGGAGCCTGGCGGGATTGCTAAAATTCCGCTGGGCTTTGGCCTGGAGGTGCCGGACGGTTATGCCGCCTATGTGTTTCCCAGGAGCAGCCTGGCTGCAAAAGGGGTGGTCTGCGAGCTGCCCCCTGTGGATTCCGGCTACCGGGGCGAGATCCACGCCATTGTCAGCAATGTGGGAAATGATGCTCAAATGCTTGCGAAAGATTCCAGGATCGGACAGCTTATCATCATGCCTGTGGTAATCGCGGACTTTGTGAATGACATGGGTGGACAACGCGGCGCGGGCGCTTTTGGCAGCACGGGGAAATAACTTTTGGCTTTGTATAAATATTTTCTGTGTGGATAATTTAAAAATAGGGCGCAGGTACTATACAGATGTAACCAATCCTATATAATATTGGTTATATCCGGGAGCAAAATACGATTTTAAACCGTTTTATTCCTTGCAAAGAATAGAAAGTGGCCAGCCTCCCTTTTATGTGACTGACCACTTCTATTTTTTGCTATTCAGTTCTTTCATAATGCCGAGGATGTAAGACATTGTTTTGGAATCCAGCTTCTTTGCTTCTGTGATAAATTCCTTTAAAGCGGCGGGATTCGGATTGCCTTCATCGAAAAATTCCTGTGGTGTTACGCCCAGGTATTCACAGATATAAAAGAAGGACTGCATAGAAGGAAGCGTTTTCTTGTTCTCCACGTTGTTGATATAGTTGTTGGCCTGTCCAAGCGACAGCGACATATCCCGTGCTGAAACACCCTTCTGCATCCTCAGTTTTGCCAGCCTTTCCGGGACAAAATCTTCGTACACCATAGTCACCTCCCATTCTGTAATAGATTGTACCTTACAGGCTGGCTCTATTCGCTAAATGAAAAGGGGTATTTCTGTTGACACGCTAAATGTAACCTATTAAAATAAGAGGTATGGTAGTTTTCAACTATCATCTGAAAGGGAGGCTGCAATATGAAAGAAAAAGTATGCGGAGTAACCGGACACCGGGAAATCCCCGCTGAATATATGGAACAGGCAGAGCAAGGTCTGCTGCGCGAAATTGAAAAAGCCATCGCAGACGGCTATACCTACTTTATTTCCGGTTTTGCTGACGGTGCAGATCAGCTATTTGCCGGGATTGTTCTGGAAAAAGCCAAAGAAAATCCGGTATTGCACCTGGAGGCAGCGATTCCGTACCGCAACCGCTATAAGCGGCTGATGGAGGACGAGCGGACCAGGGGCATGCTGGAGGCATGTACGAAGGTCGAAGTTATCAGCGAAGAATGGGCTTCCAATGTCTATATGAAGCGCAACCGCTATATGGTAGGCCAGGCTGATCGGGTAATCGCTGTCTATGATGGACGGGAAAAAGGTGGCACGGTGTCCACGATCCGCATGGTTCACGCCCAGCGTAAAGAAATGCGGGAGGTCCCTGTGGGGTCTTATCTTCCTGAAAGCATGATAAATCTTGGATATTTCAGGAACGCTTCGGGTAGATAAGGATTTGCTTGTGTGGTAAAATAGTGGGTGTATAATGGGTAAATCGCCATTCGTGTAGACATTGTTGAGTTATAATGACGTCTTTAGTTAGTAGAGCATCTTTACAGGGAAGGATTGGATATGAAAAAATTTCTAAAAATTTTCATTATTCTTGAAATATTGCTGTTTGCCTATATATTTAACAGCTCAATTTACAATATTTACGAAAAAAACAATATTGCTGCTGATAATTTAAGTGGTTATGTGATTGAAGAAACATCTCCAGAAACCCTTAATCAGTTTTATTCTATATTCACTGAAAATTATCCAAACAACAAGATAGAGCTTATAAATAACACATTAACTTCGACAGATAATTCAGTTTATGATTTATACTGCTATCCTTTAGATAAGTTTGAACAAAAACAACCTGTTTCTCAAACAATCGAATTTAAGTACCATGAATTGACAAAAGAAGATTTTTTGGATAGTGTCGGCATATTCTATACGGATTTGTCTGATGATGAAATAGATCAGCTTGCAACGCAGTTATCTACACCAATAATCGAATATGAAGATACGTCTATTCCGTATAGCATGATATTAGAGTTAAATCTGTTTAATTTTATTATCTTGTTCATTGTCATTCTAATAATATACGGTATCTATACTTCTTATAGCCTGAAAAAGATAGGCATAAAAAAGAGCATGGGTTTCTCCACTCTGCGTATATTGAAAGAACAAATCATAAGCGTAGCAAAGTATTACCCTATTGTGTGCTTAGCTCTGTTGGCTGTATTGAACCTGTATTATGCATTTACAAACCGCTTTGATTTTTCCTATTTGATAATGGGCATATTCTTCTTTGGGATCGTCTTAATTGTAAATGTGCTTTGCATGCTTCTAACAAGTGCTTTAATAAAATTTGTTCGTTTGGAAGCAATGATAAAAAATAAAACATTAAATAAAAGTACAAATGCGATTGTACAATTTATAAAAGTTGCGTTTTCTGTTGTAATCGCTATTACTATCATTTCTTTACTTCAGCAAAGTGGAGATTATATGAAAAGTCAACAGGCGGTTTTAGACTATAAATACCTTGATGGCTATTATACATCTAATGGCTTTAATTCAGCAGAATATAATTATGCCATATCAAACCCGGATGTATCGGAGCGTTATTCAAATTCAGTTTTAGAGCTATATAGGAGCCATCATTCATTGTTATGTGATTATACAGGTAGTGATGAAGCTCAAGGCCCAATGGGGGCTTCACGCCCATATTATGTCCAACAAACTATTATTGCAAATGAAAATTATATAAAGGAATTTTCCAATATACAGATCAATGGAACTCCTTTGGACGAAAATGTATTTAGCACACCAACGGTCTTAATTCCTGAAATGTATAAGAATGACGAAAGCCTTATAAAAGAACATCTTGCCGGAGAATATGATTTGCTGCTGAATTATAATCAAAATTACGGGATACAAGAAGAAACACGCACAAATGAATTTAATATTGTTTATATTGATGATAGTTCCACTATTAAGGTTAATACAGAGAAAGGGTTTTCAGATATAACTGGTGGTATTATCATTGTTGATACAGGAGATTTTGGAGGACTTTATTATTTAGATGCTTTAAATAATAGAAATTTGTTCTTTTCAGTAGAGTCAAGAGAAGAATTTTCTGCCCTGTTAACAAAATATGATCTGGCACAGTTAGTCGTGGCAGGAACATTGCTGACTCCTTACTTAACACAATTAGAAAGCGTGACGTTTGTTCTTAAAACCCTTACGATGTTCGCTATCGTATTTGTGGTTTCACTGGTGTTTATTCTATACATCTCAAACTATGTAGATGTTTTTGTTAACCGGAAACGATACGCTTTAAAAGAGATTATGGGCTTTTCTCATTTTAAAATACTAAAGAGCCGTTATATTGTTTGGGCAATGGAAATAATCGCATCAGTAATCTTGACTGCTATCAATTATTATTTTGCTTGCTTTTTTGCAATCATGCTACTGGACTACCTGTTTTGTGAATTGTTATACCGGACTTATATCAAAAAGGCTTTATATGAAATCGAAAAGGGGGCATAAGTATGTCATTGATAGTATTGAAAAATATAAAAAAGGAATATGGAAAAAATCAAGTATTATTCAATGATTTGTCTTTAGAGATAGAGCAAGGAGAATTTGTTGGCCTCATTGGAAAAAGCGGCGCAGGAAAAACAACACTTCTAAATATAATCGGACTGATTACCGATATATCGGCGGGAACGATAACGATTGGTAATTACAAAAATTTGTCCATGAAAAGCAAAAATGCTATGCTCCTTAGACGGCATACAATAGGTTATCTTTTTCAAAATTATGGGCTGGTAGAAGATGAAAGTGTATTATGGAATTTGAAACTGGCCCTTGAATATAGAAAAATGAGCAAAGGAGAAAAATTAAGAAAAATCAACAAGTATTTAAAACAGTTTGGTTTAAGTGATATGCTCAACAAGAAAATATATCAGTTGAGCGGAGGTGAACAGCAGCGAGTCGCTATTATTAAATTGATATTGCAAGGAAGCAAAATCATATTAGCTGATGAACCTACTTCTGGGCTTGATAAGGATAATGAAGCAATAGTAATGTCACTTTTAAAAAAGTTGAATGAAAGTGGAGTTACCATAATCATGGTGACTCACAACCTGAACTTGTGTGACTATTTTTCCAGAGTAATAGACGTAGAAAAATATAGGTAATAAAATTATCAAGTGTTTATTTCGCATAAGATTAAGTAAATCCAACGTTGTCAAACAAGACTAAATGTTATAAATCAACGCCGCAGATTCTTTCTGCGGCGTTTTGCTATATAACCCCGGCGCAAAGGTGTTCTTATCCCTTTGCGCTTTTTTCATATTCAAAATTCAAAGGAGGTGCGGCACATGTGGGGCGCAGTATCACATTTTCTGTCTTTCGCGCTTGGCACAATCGCAGGCGTAACTTTGATGTGTCTGCTGCAGGGCGGAAGGCAGGCAGACGAGCAGTTTTCAAAATTCTTTGATAAAAAAGGAGGTTCAGACGAATGAAACTTGTGGTAGCCGAAAAGCCCAGCGTGGCCCATTCCTTGGCCGCGGTGCTGGGTGCAAAAGAGAAAAAAGACGGGTATCTGGAAGGCGGCGGCTGGCTGGTGTCCTGGTGCGTGGGCCATCTGGTGGAGCTGGCCCAGCCGGAGGCCTATGGGGAACAGTACGTCAAATGGCGGTATGCGGATCTTCCTATCCTTCCTGCCCACTGGAAATATGATGTGGCAAAGGATAAGAAAAAGCAGCTTGGCGTCCTGCGTCATTTGATGGAAGATAAACGTGTGGACGCTGTGGTGTGCGCTACCGATGCTGGCCGGGAAGGTGAACTGATCTTCAGGCTGGTCTATCAGCAGGTCGGATGCAGCAAACCCATTCTCCGGCTCTGGATCAGCTCTATGGAGGACGCGGCTATCCGTGATGGATTTGAACACCTGCGGCCCGGCGCTGACTATGATCTGCTTTACCGGGCGGCGCTCTGCCGGGCAGGTGCGGACTGGCTTGTGGGAATCAACGCCACCCGCCTTTTCTCTGTCCTGTATAGCGATACCTTGAATGTGGGCCGGGTAATGACGCCGACATTGGCGCTGATCGTCCAGCGGGAAGATGCGATCCGCTCTTTCCAAAGCAAACCTTTCTATGTGCCGGAACTCACCTGCGGAAGGTTTACTGCTGCCGGGGAGAAGCTGGAGGACAAAGCGGCTGCGGAGGCAATACAGACAGTTTGTGATGGAAAGCCTGCCGTTGTCCACAAAGTGGAGCGGCAGAAAAAGACTGTCCAGCCGCCCCGCCTTTACGATTTGACTACCTTGCAGCGGGAGTGCAACCGCTTGTATGGCTTCACTGCCCAACAGACCCTTGATTATTTACAAAGCCTGTATGAGAAAAAATTGGCAACCTATCCGAGAACCGACAGCCAGTATATCACAGCGGATATGCAGGCCACAGTTGGCTCTCTGGCCCTGTGGCTGTGGCAGAATATGCCTTTTGGCAAGGACAGCACCACGGCGCCGGAGCTGGAAGGAATCATTGATGATAGCAAGGTAACGGACCACCACGCCATTCTCCCCACAGTGGAGATGGCCCGCACTGATTTGTCCTCTTTGCCTGCCGGTGAGCGGGATGTCCTGCTGCTCCTTGCCTGCCGCCTTCTCTGCGCTACCGCACAGCCCCACCGCTTTGAGGCAGTGCTGGCAGTTTTGGAGTCCGAGGGCCATACATTTACCGCCAAAGGGAAAACGATTCTGCATGAGGGATGGAAAGGCATCGAACAGGCTTTCCGTGCCAGCCTGAAACAAAAACAGCCGGAGGACGGCGATGAAAATACGGCCCGCCTGCCGGAGCTGAAAGAAGGACAGAGATTTGAAAAGGCTGCCGCCACGATCCGGGAAGGCAAAACCAGCCCTCCCAAGCACTACACAGAAGATTCTCTGCTCGCAGCTATGGAGACAGCCGGCGCGGAGGATATGCCAGAGGACGCCGAGCGGAAAGGACTGGGCACTTCGGCCACCCGTGCCGCCACACTGGAAAAGCTGGTGTCCACGGGATTTGTCCAGCGGAAAAAGAAACAGCTTTTGCCTACGGATAAGGGCGTCAACCTGATTGCCGTCCTGCCCGATGTGATAAAATCCCCGGCGCTCACGGCAGAATGGGAGTCCATGCTGAAACAGGTGGAACGCGGAGAAATGACGGCTGACGCTTTTATGGAAGGGATTGCCGGTTTAATCCGTGACCTGATCCGGCAGAACACCGCCCCTGATCCTGCCTATTCCTCTTTGTTCGGAAGCAAAAATGCAGCCAATCGGGAAGCTGTCGGCACCTGCCCCCGGTGTGGCGGCACTGTCTATGAGGGGAAGAAAGGCTTCTTCTGTGAAAATGAAGCCTGCGCCTTTGCTCTCTGGAAAGAAAACCGGTTCTTTTCCAGTAAAAAGAAAACCATAACAAAAACCGTTGCCGCGGCGCTCTTAAAGGAGGGCCGCGTTTCCATGTCCGGGCTTTTCAGTGAAAAAACCGGCAAAACCTATGATGCCGTGGTGGTGCTGGATGATACGGGCGAAAAGTATGTGAATTTCAAGCTGCAATTTCCGCAGCAGCGGGGACGGAAGAAATGACCGGCCCGCCGCGGGAGCTGACCCGCTCCGAGCGTGCAGCGATCCGAAGGCTGGTAACAGGCTTATGCGCCAACTATGATGAGCGGGAAAAGCTCTGCCTTCCCCTGGACTGCTCTTGCTATATGCTTCATAAATGGTGGACCGGCTGCCTTTGCCGGTATTTTGAGCGGTCAGTGCTGCCGGTTGAACCGGCACTGGAGGCGATACTGACGGGAAACGATATTTCCCAACGCCAGAAAAAATGCCCGGTATGCGGGAAGCTGTATCTTCCAACCACCAGCCAGGCGTATTGCTCTGACGCCTGCCGGATCTGGGCCAGACGGGAAGCAGATAAAAAGCGCAAGCGCCGGATTCGCCAGCACAAGGGATGATATGTCTGCAACTTAGCCTATTTACGCCTTGATTTATAAGGCTTTCCGGCCTCACTTTTACAGGCGGCAAGAGATTTATACTCTGCCCCTCAATAGGAAGGTTAAGTTGCGGACAAAAGGTAAATGTAACTGACCGAACAATTTAATTTTAGGAGGGATGTGTATTTGAAGATTGCGCGTGTATTTCCACGCCGTACAAAAGCAACGCCGGATGACCCTCTGGCATTTACCGGACCGCCGCCAAAGGGCGGCCTGCCGGATATGGAAGAAGTGCATGTTTCTGTGGCCTTTACCTATGACATGGAGAAGGCGTGCCAGCTTGCCGAACAGTGGATGAAGCTGGGCGTCCCCGTCCACATGGGCGGCCCAGCCTTCAATATGCCTGGCGGTGACTTCGTGCCGGGGATGTATCTGAAAAAAGGGTATGTTATCACTTCAAGGGGCTGCCCAAACCGCTGCTGGTTCTGTTCCGTCCCCCGGCGGGAAGGCGGAAGGCTGCGGGAGCTGCCGATCACCGAAGGGAATATTGTGCTGGATGATAACCTTCTGGCCTGTTCCCGGCAGCATATTGAAGCGGTATTTGAAATGCTGGGCAGACAGAAAGAGCGTCCAATCTTTACGGGCGGGCTGGAGGCCCGCCTTCTTCGGCCCTGGCATGTGGATCTCCTGCGGGAATCCAGGACACAGCGCATGTATTTTGCCTATGATACCCCGGATGACTATGAGCCGCTTGTTGAAGCCGGACGGCTTTTGCAGGCTGGAGGGTTTGATAGAAAATCGCATAAAGCCTGTTGTTATGTCCTGATCGGCTATCGGGGTGATACCATGGAGGCGGCGGAAAAGCGCCTGCGGGATGCCTGGAAAGCCGGGTTTATTCCCTATGCCATGCTCTACCGGGATGAAAAAGGCATTGTAGACAGTGAATGGAGAAAATTTCAACGGCTTTGGGTCCGTCCGACGATTGTAATGAGCCAACTGAAAGAAGCTGACGGGAGGTGATGATACGGAGAAGCAGAAACTTGAAGTCGTGCCGATAGTCCCCGCAATGATGAAGCTGGATGTGACGGTGCAGGCTTTTGATATGCAGGATATTTCAAACCGGCGATTTATGTATAATCCTAAGACCGGTATTCTGGTCTTGGGCCAGCAATACGGGAAAACAAGAGGGTTGCCCGGCAGCCATGCCGATGATCTGGCCCAGGCCGGAATCAGAAGTGGCTTTGATGATTTTGCGCGCGGCTGGGTAGGCACTGGAAAGAGCTATCCCGCAGGTGTCATTCATTTTGCCCCGAATGTGGACGCCCAAAATGTTTCCCTGTTCAATCGGGCGTTTGATACCTTAGAAATGTTTCAGCGCAACGGCGCGCTTCCCGATACAGTGGTCCGGGGATTTGGCAGACAGTGGGAACAGGCGCTTTTCGAAGCCCTTTCCCCGGCATATAACAAAATGATCTCAAATCAGGAGGAATCTATGGAAATTCAGAATATCACGGTGGAGGATCTTCGCCGTATGGAGGATAAAGAAGGGCTTATCCTGCAGGGATGCGGCGGTGAGCCTGGTGAGTGGGTCAAAGGGATCAATGACCTGCTGACACAGGATGAGATTCTTTTAGAGGGAACCGCTTTTACCCATGTGAGCGTATTTCAAAATGAGGGCCTTACCTGTCTGCTGTTCCCTTTTGAGGATGTCAAGCTGGATATAGGGAAACTTGCCATGTGGCGTCTGCAAACCCATGATACTTTTGGCGGCACCTGGTTATCCGATTATATCGACAACCGCCTGGGCCGTAAACCGGCTCAGGAAGTGCCAGAAAAGCCGGATTGCCCGCTGATCGGCCAGGACGGGAACATTTTCAACCTGGTAGGTATTGCTTCCCGCACTCTGAAAACCCATGGGATGCCCGATCAAGCTAAGGAAATGGCAGACCGGGTGTTTTCCTGTGACAGCTATCATAAGGCGCTTTGCATTATAGGGGAATATGTCAATATCACTTCGGCTGACCGGGAGGCCGAGCGGCCTCATTCTATCCGGCAGCAGCTTAAAAATGGTAAAGTCCCGGAAACGGCTGCCCCTAAAAAGGCGGCAAAGGAGCCGGAACGATAAGGAGGATGTGAAATGGAACAGATATATGGAGTTTGGGCGGTAAGAAGTGCCGCTTCCATGTTCGGCCATGCGGAAGCATGGTGCAAAGAAGATGGCCGCCCCCTGGAATTTGAATCCCTGGAGGCGGCTCAGGCTTATGCCCTGGAATTGAACCGTAAGGCAACGGTCAATGTCCGTTATTTTGTCAAAGAGAAAGAACCGGAACCAAACGCTGTAAGGGTTCCGGCCTCGCAGCCGGATATTGAGGCTGTTGGCCCGGTGGATCATGTGCCGAGAAATGAGGTGGCAGAAAAACATAATGAGATCCCCGGCAGGCAGATGGCGCCGGAGGCGGATCCAGTTGTGGAGATCCGTTCTGCAGTACACAGCAACTATGCCAATATGGTCGCCATGCTTGCCGCTGACAATAAGGTATATCTTGGCCGGGAGGAACGCTATTCCTTTACCCCAGGCCAGCCGGGAAGCTATGACAATCAGGACGGCTCTTTATGCTTTGTGAGCGATATGCCGGAAATGTATTATTTCCTCTATGGGGAAGGCTGGTCGCACTCACAGGAGGAAATGCTGAACCGGGGGCTGACGATGGATCAGTATATGGAATTTGCCCGCCTGCAGGAAGGTGTTCTGCGGCAATTCACCCCGCGCCGGGAAATCCTGTTTGCGGGCCAGCCCTTCCAGGCGCCGGAAAACTATCTTCGCAACGCGGAGCTGGATCTGGAGGGCGAAAAGGGCAACTACAACATGATTGACGGCATTGTGAATAACGACCCGCCGGTCCGGGCCGACCTTACCGATGGGCAGACCCATGAGGAAATAAGGGAGCTGGCCCCTGAAACACTGCCCAATGAGAAGCATTCGATCATGGAAAAACTGCGGGCAGACCGCACGGCGCATGAGGCCCGTGGTTTTCAGCCTTCCCCGCCGGAAAGGGGGCTTTAATGCTTGAAGCTGAAATTTGAAAATGTGGATGTGGAACAATGCCTGCGCTCTGTAATGGAGCGGAACACAAAGCATTATCAATCTGATTTTGAATTTGATGTGGGCAGCATGGAGCGTATCGCCCAAACAAAGCACCCGGAGCGCACCCCGCTGTACTGGATGTCCCGCACTTCCGGTACATGGTGCCTCCGGGAGCGTGATATTTTTATCCGGGATTCCGATGCGTTTTACACCTGGCAGTTTTACAAAGATACCCGTGATACGATTCTTGCCTATACGGTGGAGATCACCGGCATGGAAGGCGCTGCAATCAAGGGAAATCTCTATACGCAGGATTACAGGGCTATGGCGGAGCATATTGAACGGACCGCCCTCCCCGCCGCGGCGGTGATCGTCCAGTTTGAAGGCCAGAGCGAGCCAATGGAATTTAGTTATGCGTATTACCATGAGCATAGGCTGTCCCTTCACGCCCAATTTGGCAAAGCCGAGAAATTCCGGCTGGAGCCGGCTGTTCCGGGCCTGCTGCGTGGGATTCTGGCAAGCGAACAGGAATACCGGCATAACTTTATACCCGGCGTGTTTGAAAATCACCTGGATCAAATGATTGCGGCAGAAAAGCGTTCTGTCACCCACTTTCTGAAAGAGGCCGCCGCAAATGCTCCGCACCCGGCTCTGAATAAAAAGACAAAGGAACACCCCCAGCGATGAAGGCCCCGAAAGAAAGACGCAGCGCCCAGATTCACATTTTGATTTCCGAACAGGAAATGGATAAGATCAGGGAACGCATGGCGCAGACCGGTATCACGAATACTTCTGCCTTTATCCGTAAAATGGCGATTGACGGATATGTGATTAACCTGGATCTGTCCGAAATCCGGGAGCTGACCCGGCTGCTGCGTATCTGCTCCAACAATCTGAACCAGTACGCCCGGAAAGCCCATGAAACCGGCAGTATCTATGCTGTGGATATTGCAGATCTGCAATCCCGCATGGATGGGCTTTGGGAAATTGCAAAAAAGCTGCTAACGGATTTTACAAACATTCCATGAACATTCAAAAAAACGGTTGCTTTCCTGTGTCCCGGAGCGGTAGAATTTTCATAGAAAGAGAAAACCTGTTTTTGAGAAGGGAGGCCATCATATGGGCGCTGCTTTACTGGCCGTTGGCATAGAATTGTTGATCGGTATTGGAATCGGACTGATTGTGACAGTGATCGGGCTGTTCTTTGGAAACATCATTGTTTTTGACAGCATTGCGCTGGCAATCCTGGCGGGCTTTCTTTCCCACGGACTTTTAGGCGTTCATCCTGCCCTGGCGATTGTGATTGGTATTGCTGTCCTGCTGGGGCTTCTCCTGCTGCACTGTACCCGCCCCGGCTTCTGGCTGATCGGCGGCGGGCTGTCCGTTGTCTGGGGATTTATTTTTGCTACCATGGCCTATGAATTTTCCGGCAAAGATATGGTATGGACCTATGTAGTGTGGGTGCTGGGGGCCATACTGGTCTTTGCCCTTCACCTGCGGGCACGGTATAAAATTGCATAAGGTAAGGATTTGGCCCGCCGAGCAACCGGCGGGCCGCTTTTTTTATTACATTGAAATGTTTTGACGGCGTACATTTTTCAAAGGAGGTGGACAATGGCGACCACAAGGCTGATGCCTTTGCATATCGGAGAGGGCCGCTCCTTCTCCACCGCAATCGAGGACATCATTGATTATGTAGAAAATCCAGAGAAAACCGACTATGGGAAGCTGATTTATGGTTTTGAGTGCGATACCCGCACAGCGGATGCGGAATTTACTTTAGCCAAGCGGCAGTATATCCACCAGACCGGCAGAGTCCGGGGTGCGGATGACGTGATTGCCTACCATTTCCGGCAGGCATTTAAGCCGGGTGAAGTGACACCGGAGGAAGCCAATCAGATCGGCCAGGAGCTTGCCATGAGGCTGACGAAGGGAAACAACGCTTTTATCGTCTGTACGCACATAGACAAGCATCATGTCCATAATCACATCATCGTGAGCGCGGTAAATCTGGAATGTACCCGGAAATTCCGCAACTTCTGGGGTTCCTCCTGGGCTTTGCGCCGGATCAGTGATAAGCTGTGTCTGGAACATGGCCTTTCCATTGTGGAAGATCCCAAGCCCAGCCGCGGCCATTATGGGAAATGGCTGGGCGATGGAAACAAACCGCTCTCCTTTCAGAACCAGATCCGGCAGGCTATTGACGCCGCCCTGGAGCAGTCCCCCTCCACCTTTGAGGATTTCCTGAAAATTTTGGAAGCGTCCGGCGTGGAAGTCACCCGGCGCGGGAAATCTGTGAATTTCCGTGTCTCCGGGCAAAAGAAGCCTACTCGCTGCAATACTCTGAAAGGCGGCTACACGGAACAGACCATACGGGAAAGGATCGCCGGAACCTATATTTCCTCTGTTCAGCCCAAACGGTCCCATTCTTCGGTGAGGATGCTGATTGATATTGATGCCGCAATGCGTTCCGGTAAAGGCGCCGGTTATGAGCGTTGGGCCAAAGTGTTCAATGTGAAGCAGCTTGCGAAAGCTGTGGCTTACCTGAAAGAGCATGGGGATATGAGCTATGAGGACCTTCAAGCAAAGGCCCAGGCCACGACTTCCCGGTTTAATGAGCTTTCCACGCAGATCAAGGACATGGAAAGCCGTTTATCTCAAAATGGAGAATTGCAGAAACAGATCGTCAACTACTCTAAGACGAGAGCTGTCTATATTGAGTATCGAAAAGCCGGTTACAGCAAAAAGTTCCGGGCCGAGCATGAGACTGACATCCTGATTCATCAGGCAGCAAAGAAATACTTTGACAGCCTGGGTGTGGAGAAGCTGCCTACTATAAAGGCTCTGCGGGAGGAATATGCCGAAGTGCTGGAGTCCAAAAGAAAAGCCTATGCGGAATATAAGCAGATACGGGAAGAAATGCGGGAGCTGCAGAATGTGAAAGCAAATATTGACTATCTGCTGGGGCCATCGGCGGAAAGGACGCAGGAAAAAGAACATTCATAAAGGCATGGTATAATAAAAAAGCAAATTCTTTTTCTAACTCCACCTTTGTATGTTACACTACCAGCATTTTATCATCCGTCTTGTCCGGGTTTTAGATGTAGTCAAGTGCCGCTTTCAAATTTACCTTGATAGGATGGATCTTTGTAATTGCCATATCTGTGCCAGCGCCCCCTTGATGTCCTCAACGTCCTGCGCGTACACAGCTCCGATACTGTTGATACGCCGCGCAATCTGGTTGACGTTGACGCCGATTTTTTGCAGCTCTGCGGTCTGCGCCCGGATGTCGCTGGTGTCCATGTGGACGATATACCCGTCAATCAGCATTTTCCGGGCATAGGGCGAGAAATTCTTTGTGCCGAGCTGGGCCATTTTCTGTTGGAGCAAGGCCCGTTCTTCCGGCGTCACCGGGACGCGCTGCACGATTTGATGCTTTCGGTTTCTATAATTCATATTTGCCCAATGGAATGTTGCTATATGCAGGTAAATTGATTTTTATAATTCATATTCCAGTTCTTGCTTTATTCGAGCAAAAGAACTATACTAGTGTTTGCGGAGGTATGAACATGGACTATATGACTTTGAAAGAGGCAAGCGAAAAATGGGGCGTGACCCCTCGACGGGTAAACTACTATTGCGCTGCGGGCCGTATTCCTGGCGCCGTAAAAATGGCAACGATCTGGCTAATACCCAAAGACGCGGAAAAGCCAATAGACGGTAGGATGAAAAAAAGCAAGGAGGCCAAATAGATGGCTGTACTTTTAATAGCAGAAGATGAAAAAGATATGCAAAACATTATTGTCGATTTTATGCAACAAGGCGGACACTCTTGCATTTTAGCTAATGATGGAGTAGAGGCACTTTCCATTTTGGAAAACAATACGGTTGATCTTATCATTTTAGATATTATGATGCCACGATTAGATGGATTTACTGTATGTAAATTTGCGCGGAATATATGTGATGTACCCATTATTTTTCTTACTGCCAAAGGCGAAGAAAATGACAAACTCAAAGGCTATGAATATGGTGCAGATGATTATGTTACCAAACCATTTAGTCCCAAAATACTGTTAGCCAAAGTCAATGCGTGGTTGCGTCATGCAACTGCAACTAATTCACAGGACATTTTATCTGCGGGAGAAATAATGCTATATCCATCGGCTCATACAGTCATTGTGTCTGGTAATGAAGTTGAGCTTACTCATAAAGAATACGAACTGTTGCATCTGTTCTTGCAGAATAAAAATCAAGTGTTCTCGCGTGAGCAGTTGTTAAACCGTATTTGGGGATTTGACTTTGAAGGAAATACACGAACTGTCGATTCACACATCAAAACGCTCCGTCAAAAGTTAGGAACCGAAGGGCGTCATATTGTGACACTAATTCGTTCTGGCTATAAGTTTGAGGTAAAACCATGAGCAATTCATTTAAGTCAGTTGAAAAAAAATATTTTGCTTTCTCAAGAACTATACGCTTTGTTATTACAGTTTTGTATCCTATTATGTTCCTCATAGCACCGATAGAGTATAAATTCCTGCTGCCTTTTATTTGGCTGCTTTTATTTCTTGGCGGAGAATGGCTGCAAGAGATTTACTTGCATCGCATTATTGTGGTTCCACTGGGGAGCATTACTGATACTGCACAGAAACTTGCAAATCTTGATTTTATGACGGTGTGTGATATTCAGTCTAATGATGAATTAGGCAGTTTATCAAATAGTCTAAATACTTTGGCCTCAAACTTGCAAAATGCTTTGGACGAATTAAATAAAGCCAACAAACAGTTAAAAAAAGATGTTCAGCATGAAAGGATACTGTTAGAACAACGAAAGGAATTAGTGGATTCTTTATCGCATGAAATGAAAACACCTCTTGGCTTAATACAGGCTTATACTGAAGGATTAAAAAACGAGATAGATAATGATAAGCGCAGAAAGTATATGGATGCTATTCTGGCCGCCACTGAGAGAATGAATTATACAATCATTTCCTTATTAGATTTATCTGCATTAGAGGCCGGAACCACCGTTCTAAAGGAAACTCTTTTTGATTTTGTTGAACTGACAGAGGAAGTAGGCGGACGGTTATTGCTTGATGTTCCTTGTGAAAGATACAATTTTACTTATGAACTACCAGAGCGGGAAATTATTGTTTATGCGGACCGGCGTAGAATAGAACAGGTACTTGAAAATTTAATCAGCAATGCAAAAAAATATGTATGCGAAAACGGAAACATTCATTTAGCCGTAAACAACACCTGGAATATATTACTGAAGTTAACGGAGAATACAAAGTAAAAATAAAGCTTTTAGATTGTCCAAGTAAATCAGTCTGCAAAGAAGCAGCAGAAATAAAGTATAATATTCCTGAATTGTTTATTGAAGCCTAAATAGCAACAGGCACGAGAGGTTGACTCCCGTGCCTGTTGCTATTTAGTGAATTTGATTAAGATGTCATCGACTCCGTCGGTGTATTTTCCTTGTAAGATAAGGTTATTACGCAGATTGAGCAGACATTGGATTATTAAGCGATGTTCGGCTTTAGAGAGATAGAGATGGTATTGGGGATTTCTCATACGAACACCACTTCTGCATTGACCGTTTCAGTCACTCGCTCACAGATATTATTCATTCTTCTTACCCATTCCATTGAATTCTCTACCTTAAGCTGTTCAGTAATTCCTTCCCTTTCGGCGTATTCTTTTAGCAGCCGAAGAAAGAGGGATTGTGCTTCTTCCTCTATATCTGCAAGGTGGGAACGGAGCTTGCCGGAAGTGAGCAGATTGTAGTACAGGATTTTATGGTGCTGCTTTAAATAGCGTAGGCAGCGCTGTCCCCACACGCCGATGGGGGGTTCTTCTTCGGGTGATAAGGTAAGATCAGGCAAGCAATAGTTGCCCTGCATGGTGTATGTGCCGCCCATTTGCTCAAATATTGTTTTAGCCATAATGTAAAACCTCCTTTGATACGATCACTGTACCAAAGGAGGTTTTTGTTTGCAAATGTGCGATTTAGAAGATTGCACACTGTGTATTGAAAAAATTGGTCAACTACTTAGTCAATCGTACTTGACTAAATTGCGTTTCGGCAACCTTTCATTCTTTCTCAAACGGTACGTCACCTCTGCAAAATGAAAGCTACGCAAAACAAAGAAAGAACTATATTGCTAACAATCTCACTGCAGAAGAAGCACTTGAGATGATAGAAGTAAATAATTGAAAAATATCTTGACGAACCATTCAAAAAGCACCATTAAAACATGTCAACAGCGCCTTTTGGTTTCTGCGATAACAGCGTAATTCCCGCCTTTTAGAGAAATAAACGTTTCTATGTTGATATCTTCGCATGTGTTAAATATGCTTTTAAAAGCGCAATACATCCTTCCTCAATATCCCGATAAGCTACATCAAAACGTCCAGAATACCACGGATCGGCGACATCGCCACCGCGACTGGTATAGTCCATCAGCTTGCGTACCTTCCCGTCAGGGTCACCGCCAAAAATACGAAGCATATTTCGGATATTGGCGCTGTCCATACCGACAAACAGGTCATATTTGTCATAATCACTCTTTTTCAGCTGTACCGCACGCTTGCCGTTACAGGAAAGCCCGTGTTTTGCAAGCTCTGCTTTCGCCGGCGGATAAACAGGATTTCCGATACCGTTCCAAATCTCTTCGGTACTGGTAGCAGAGGAAGCTATCACAAATCGGTCCGCGATGCCCTGCTTTTCTGCAAGGTCTTTGAATATAAACTCAGCCATCGGACTGCGGCAGATATTGCCGTGACAGACAAACATAATTTTCATATCCGTTAAAACCCAATCACAACAGGTCCGCTGATAAAGGAGCTGAGGGTAGCCGTTGCGTTTTTCATGTAGAACACTTGTGTGTTGCCGTCGTTTTCATCGTACATCCCGCGAAGATTCGGGTATGCGTCCAGCATGGATTTTTTCGCTTCAACACGGTCGTCCTCCACAAGTTCACAAGCGACCCGAATCCATTCTCCACCGCAGAACGCGCAGATCTCCACCTTCGGATTTGCAGCGATCTGATGACTGACAGGCTTCATTTTTCCTGTCTGAATATAGAGCTTTCCCTCAAATTCATTGATTGTTCCAAACGGACGTACTCTCGGCTGATCCCCTTCCACCGTTGCAAGATAATAGGTCTCCGCTTTTTTCAAAAATTCATATACGCGTTTCATCCTGTTTCTCCTATCAAAAGTTTATTTTAATTTTTATCACATATTCGAAATGAGTATTCTTCAGCTATTTGTTAACCATGTATATCTGTTTTTTGCTGCAAACTTTATCGTAAGAAAAGCGAATATTTTTCAAATTCATGCAAGGAAAGCTGCTATGTTTTCTCTAAATCCTCCTGCCCTATTTTGATGAAATTGACCATCGGAAAACAATGATCTGTTTTTGTCTTTTACATATTGCAACTGAAGCTGAACCAAACGATTATTTTTTTATATAAATTCTTTTTTAAATCTTTTCAAGATAACCCTTTTTCTCTGCTGATAATCTCTTAAAGTTTTTGTTGTTCTCCACAAGCTCATCAAAAGTGACAGGCATAAAACCGTTAATATCCACGCCGGCGTTCAGCACATTGTCTCGAGCTGTCAATAGTGGCCAGTAATCCTTCCTCGTATCATTATGGATATGCCCGTGAATCATATAGGACCGTTGGTCATGTTTCCATGTCAACATTGGATAGTGGCATAAGGTAAGGGAGTGCTGTCCATCAGTGGTTTCAAGAAACTTTTCAATGCTCAAAAAATATCTCGAAATATCGGCTTTTGTCATCCATGAGTCATCGTGATTACCCACGATCAAACGCTTTTTTCCCTTAAGTTGCTTCAAGATTTCTTCAAAATTGACGGACCGAAAAAACATGTCGCCAAGAATATACACAGTATCGTTGCCCTTTACTCGTCTGTTCCAGTTTGTAATCAAAGTTTCGTCCATTTCTGTGACGCTGGAGAATGGACGGTTACAAAAACGGATGATATTTTCATGCCCAAAATGCGTATCAGCAGTAAAATAAATCATGTTTGTTCTCCTTCCTCCAAATAAAAACAGAACCGCTCAAAACGGCAGCTCAGCAAGAAAATAACAATACCGACATTTTTACCATTTGCACCTGTACCGTATACAAAAAGACCATATATAATTTTAACACAGATTCCACGGAAGAGAAGCCAGGCGCCATGTCATTCGATGTTAAAATGATGGCATGCAGCATCGTTTTATCCTGCTTTAGGTGGATAAATCATAATGGATATGATACACTGTTTTGTGACGTATGTCAAATATATGATTTTCCACGGTCTCGATCAACTAATTTAATATTCGCAAGCACATTGTTTTGATAAAACTTGGTCTGTAATACAAAAAATATAGCATTGATAACCCCGGTAAAATACTTGGCAAATCGTCAAAAATCGTTGATTTTCTTGCCGATTTGCTATATAATTATTATGTATTGTTGTATTTACCTGAAATTAAGGGATAAACATGGATTCAAATATCGAACGCTGGCACTCCATGAAAGAAATCTGTGAATATCACGGTGTCAGCCGTGATACCGTTCTTAGCTGAATTGACCGCCGAGAAATGCCCGCCACGAAAATCGGCAGGCTGTGGAAATTTAAGATCAGCGAAGTGGACGCATGGATGAAATCCGGCGTTGCGGCTGAGAAATAATCGGTGATTTGCATGGACGATAAGAGATTAAAAGCCTTTGAGGATATGTTAAAAGCCATCCTTTCCCAGTATGACTCGACTGTGGAAAAGATGGAGAAGCTCAAAGCGGAGGGGAAAGAGAAAACTGTAACCTACCGCCAGCTTTTTGCCAGTAAGCTGTAACTTCAGGCAATGTTGTCCTATTATCGGACTTACGGGTTGGTGGATAATGAGGAATAACAAACAATGATAAAGGCGACCCAATTAAGGATATTAAAGCACGAAACGGCTTAATGGTTAGCATAGACAGTTGCACGGTCAACAAAAAATCGACCACAGTTATTACTGCAAATTTTGCATGATCTTCAAATTGGAGGAATTATCATGAATTTAATGGAGCTATCAGCAGATGGTAAAGTAGCATATTTGATTAAACCTATCTTGAAAGTATTGCAAGAAGCCGGCGGTCAATTAGAGCGTTCCGAAATCAAAGAACGAATTGCCGATTTGGATGACCAAATCGCCGAATATTCAGAGGCAGAAAAGATATCAACGAAGACCGGAAACATATACAAGGATTTTGACTTTAGTTTTAATTTTGCAATTAAAGATTTGTCCTTTAACGACTTGTTGACTTATATGCGATCTTCCCCGGTGACTCTGACTGAAAAGGGCTTGTATCTTGATGTTGATAAACTTGATGTGTTAAAGGAAATTATGGAACCGTCAAAAAAGTGCTGGGCAGAACGTAGCCAAAGCAACAAAAAAGATAAAGAAAATATTACCGAAAACGAAGAAGAAACACAGACGGAAGAAAAAATCAAAGATGATTTTAAAGAATCTCTGCTTGCTGCTGTTGCAAAAATGTCTCCCAAAAAATTCGAAGCCTTTTCAAGAGCTTTATTAAATCGAATGGGCGTTGAGTTCACTGAAAAAGGTGTTCAGATCAGCAATGACGGAGGAATCGACGGATACGGCTACCACACGGATACCAACGATTTCAGAACGACAAGAGTTGTTATTCAGTGCAAAAGATATAATGTCGCACCTGTATCCGAACCGGAAATAAACCAATTCTTAGGTGCTATGAATAAATATCAAGCGGACTATGGCGTTTTTATTACAAATGGCAGATTCACCAGTGCAGCGAAAATTGCTGCAAGAGAAGGCTCACCGATTACCCTGATTGACGGCAATGATTTGGTAAAGCTGGTCATCAAATATGAGTTATACATTACGCCGGTCAAAACCTATGTATTAGATGAGTTCTATAATGCCGAAATATAAAAAACGGAAATCACACTTTGGATAAAATGAAAAATCGTAAGATTATGATAAAAAGCAATGCATGCTTATATTAACAAGAACATATCGGAAAGGAGGAACTCCCTCTTTTGGAAAAACTGATCGATATCAGCAGTTACCCGGTCGTAAATGTGCTGGATTTGCTGCTTCAAGATAAATCAACAAAAAAGAACATCATCTGGGCAACGGATACCTACGAGGAATTGGGTGAAGGCTTTACCGATAAAGTACAGATAAATGCCGACGCACTGTTGCAACGCCCCGACCTTATCCGTCCCCGCATCCAAAAATCGCAGGAAGCGCAGGCACAGCGAACCCGAAAAAAGGCCGAGGTGTTCACGCCTGCTTGGCTTTGCAATCAGATGAACAACTACTGCGATGACGACTGGTTTGGGCGCAGCGGCGTATTCAACACAGAGAATGGCGATCACACCTGGACCGTGTCTGATGGGAAGATTGAATTTCCCAAAAATAAAAAGTGGCAGCACTATGTGGACTCCCGGCGGCTTGAAATCACCTGCGGTGAAGCACCGTATCTGGTCTCCCGCTACGATGTATCTACAGGAGAATTGATTGTTCCACCGATTCGGCGCATTGGGATTCTGGACAGAAAGCTGAGAATCGTAGGTGAAAATACCGACACCTATGAGGAATGGTTGAAATGGACGATCCGGGCGTTTGAGGCGTCCTACGGATACGAATATCAGGGCGACAATGTGCTAATTGCACGAATCAACCTGCTGCTGACCTTTACAGATTATTATGAAGAGCGCTGGGAGCGAAAGCCGGATAGCAACCTGCTAAAGCAGATGGCAAACAAGATCGCCTGGAACATCTGGCAGATGGACGGGCTGAAAGGAACTGTTCCGCTGGGGAAACCATACGAAGAGTTCAAGCAAATGACGCTCTTTGAGATGATCGGAATGGAGGACCCGGCCGAACCGGAAGCGGTGCCGTGCAGGATATCTGACTGGAGAAGTAAAACATCTCTAAGGTTTATGGATTTAAAGGAGAGGTAAGACATGGGAAAGAAACTGTTTGATTATGTGATTGGAAATCCACCATATCAGGAAGATTCTATTGGTGCAAATGAAAGCGACACTCCAGTATATCATTATTTTTATCAAGAAACCTTCAAAATTGCTAACAAGGTAGAGTTGATAACGCCTGCACGATTCCTTTTCAATGCTGGAGCAACTCCTAAAAATTGGAATGAGACAATGCTCAATGATCAGCACTTCAAGGTTTTGTTTTATCAACCAAAAAGTAATAAGATTTTTAGCAACACTGATATTAAAGGAGGCGTTGCAATCACATATCGTGATGATATGCAAAATTTTGGGGCAATTGGAGCGTTTACATCGTTTTCTGAACTTAATTCTATCAAAAAGAAAGTTGAAGCATTTGGAGAAAGTAGTTTAAGCAATGTAATTACAAATAGAGGTCTGTATAGATATTCTCAACTTGCATATGATGAGCATCCCGAAGAATTGGCAAAAACAGCTGATGCACGTATAGCTCCAAGTGCTTTTGAAAGAATGCCATCTCTATTTATAGATGAAAAATCAAATGACAGTTATGAATATGTGCAAATTTACGGAATATTAAATGGTGAAAGATGCTATAAGTGGTTTAGAAAGGATTATCTCAAAGAAACCCCCAATCTATATAAATACAAAATAATGGTTCCAAAAGCAAACGGAAGTGGTGCTATAGGAGAAGTTTTGAGCACGCCGCTTGTCGGCACGCCGCTTGTCGGCACGCCGCTTGTCGGTTTTACAGAAACTTTTATTTCTATTGGTGAAACAGATTCAAAGATAGAAGCCGAAGCAACTCTTAAATATATTAAGACAAAATTTGCAAGAACAATGCTTGGCATATTAAAGGTAACGCAAAATAATGCAAAACACACATGGAAATATGTTCCTCTCCAAAACTTTACCCCCAATAGCGACATTGACTGGTCGAAATCTATCCATGAAATTGACCTCCAACTTTATCGAAAATACGGCTTGGATGAGAATGAGATTGCGTTTATCGAATCCCATGTAAAGGAGATGGCATAATGGCGGCAATTAAAATTCAAACAACCACAAAAGTCACGCCCCAGTGTTATGCCTATACCACACCCGGCGTGCCGGCGCACGACGGCTGGACCAAAATTGGTTATACCGAACGGGATGTGGAAACCCGGATTAAAGAGCAAACCCATACCGCCGGTGTTGACCACAAGACTTGGTGGGCTATGCGTGCGTCGTTTATGACGGAGCCGTACGGAACATTTATGGATAATAACTTTCATGCCTATCTGAAAAAACTCGGAATTGCGCGTGAAAAAAGCACCGAATGGTTTTTTATTGACCCGAATAAAGCCCGCTCCGATTTTATCGACTTCACACAAAATCACGGCATTGTTTCGGACGAAGACGCTGATGCAACGATTCCGTACATGCTCCGCGACGAACAGGAAGAGGCCGTACAGAAAACCATGGCGTATTTTACCGGCCGGGAGAATGCGGAATTCCTCTGGAACGCAAAGCCGCGCTTTGGAAAGACACTCGCCGCCTATGACCTGTGCATAAACAAACTTCAAGTAAAGAATATCCTCATTGTGACCAACCGCCCTGCCATTGCAAATTCATGGTATCAGGATTATGAGACCTTTTTCGGTCCGCAATCCGGCTATATATTTGTCAGCAATGTAGACGGGATCAAGTACAGAAAATTTGTATACAGCCGTGAGGAATACATACAAAAGCTCAATAAAAGTACCAAAGGCTGTATCGAATTTGTGAGTTTGCAGGATTTAAAAGGCTCGATCTATTTTGGAGGGCGATTTGAAAAACTCTCGGAAATCAGCGCCGATAAGGGGTTGACCTGGGACGTTCTCATCGTGGACGAAGCTCATGAAGGCGTCGACACCTATAAAACCGATACGGCGTTTCAGCATATCCGGCGAAAATGGACGCTGCACCTTTCCGGCACGCCGTTTAAGGCTCTGGCAAATGACAAGTTTCCGGAAAGCGCAATCTACAACTGGACCTATGCCGACGAGCAGAAAAAGAAGCAGGACTGGGACGTTTCCAGCGAAACAGAAAACCCCTATGCCAATCTGCCCAGGCTTTCCCTTTTCACCTATCAGATGTCTGAAATCGTCCGTGACCGCGTGAAAAAAGGGATAGAGCTTGCGGATGAAGGCGTTGAAGAATTTGCTTTTAATCTGAACGATTTTTTCATGACGAATGAATCCGGTAAGTTTGTGCTTGACGCAGAAGTGGACAAATTTCTCGACGCTCTGACACGGCAGGAGAAGTTTCCGTTCTCTACCCCGGAGCTCCGGGATGAATTAAAGCATACATTTTGGATCTTAAATCGTGTGGCAAGCGCAAAAGCGCTGGCAAAGAAACTAAAGCTTCATCCGATATTCAAAGACTATGAGATCATTCTTGCCGCCGGCGACGGAAAGCTGGATGACGATGACGAAAACGAGAAGTCTTTTGATAAGGTAACAAAGGCGATTGCTGCATATGACAAAACCATCACCCTGTCCGTGGGACAGCTGACAACCGGTGTGACGATTCCGGAGTGGACGGCGGTGCTCATGCTCTCCAATATGGCAAGCCCGGCACTCTATATGCAGGCGGCTTTCCGTGCGCAGAATCCATGTCTGTTCACAGATTCTGACGGCAACACCTACCGAAAGCAGAACGCCTATGTATTCGACTTCGATCCTGCCCGGACGCTTACGATTTTCGAGCAGTTTGCAAATGACCTCATCCCGGAAACTTCCGGGGACAAAGGTGACTTTGACAGCCACAAACAGCATGTCAGAGAACTTTTGAACTTCTTCCCTGTCTACGGTGAAGATGATGAGGGCTCCATGATAGAGCTTGATGCAGAAAAAGTCCTCACGATTCCCCGCCGTATTCACGCAAGGGAGGTTGTAGAGCGTGGCTTTATGTCCAATTTTCTGTTTGCCAATATCCGCGGTATTTTCGGCGCACCGAAGGAGATCATTGACATTATTAACAATATGCAACCTCTTGAGGAACCGAAGAAATTAGCACCTGCCGCCGTGGACGATACAACGACAGACAGCCTGAATCTGAATGAAAACGGCGAGGTTGAAATTCCAAGGGAGCAGGTCATCGGAACAGCAAGCGATCTCTTTGGCGACAAGGTTTATGCGGACGTAGAGGAGCAGCTGACCGCAGCCGTAGAGGAAATCCAGAGAAATGTGGAAATGACTCCGAATCCGAAAAAGGACGAATTGAAGACTCTTCGAGAGCAATTCTCAAAACCAATCGCCGATACACTGATGCAATCTGCCAAAGAACAGTATGGTGATGATTTAAGAAAATCCACACAAAATCAGCTGGAGCGAAAGATTCAGGAGACCACTGACACCGTTGTAAACCGTGAATACGGAGATTATACGATACGGGATCATCAGCTTGTCAAAGAACGTGATGATAAGATACAGAAAGCACAGCAATCCGGCGCTACAATGACGGAAATCACAAAAATTGATGAGGAGTATTCAGACAGACGCCTTCAGAGCTACCGTGATATGGTGGATAATATCCACAAAAAGCTTCATAGCGAGGAAACTGTGAAGAAGGCCGCTGAGACGATTGTCGAGACCGTAGAAACGGAGAAATTGAACGCTGAAAAAGATTCGATTGAGGGCAGTGTGCGTGACCATCTGCGTGGCTTCTCCCGCACGATTCCTGCATTCCTCATGGCCTACGGTGATGAAAGTACCACACTTGCAAACTTTGATTCGCTTGTACCGGATGAGGTGTTCTGGGAGGTTACCGTAAATCCTCAGAACGGTCAGGGCGTGACGCTGGATCAGTTCCGCATGTTGCGAGACGGCGGAGACTATACGACGGAATCCGGTGAGAAAAAGCACTTTGACGGACACCTGTTTGATGAAGTCGTATTTAATGATGCCGTGCAGGAGTTTATGAGAAAGCGTGCCGAGCTTGCGAACTATTTTGAACCCGACCACAAAGGAGATATCTTTGATTATATTCCGCCGCAGCGCACAAATCAGATATTTACCCCGAAAAAAGTCGTGAAAGATATGGTGGACAGGCTCGAACAGGAAAATCCGGGATGTTTTGACGATCCAAACGCAACATTTGCTGACCTCTATATGAAATCGGGAATGTATATAACAGAGATCGTGACAAGACTCTATCAGAGCAAACGCATGAAGGCACTATATCCGGATGATGCTGAAAGATTGAATCATATTTTTGCAAAGCAGGTATACGGCTGCGCCCCGACAGAGATCATATACCGAATTTGTTTGCGTTACATTCTCGGATTCAGTGACGAAATACACATAGAGAAAAACAACATACGCCTTTGCGACACTTTAGAATATGCGAAAAACGGAACGATGGAAACGGAAATGAAAAAGCTGTTTGATCTATAATTTTCCATCACAATTAGGCACAGCCAAGACGGCGGCAAGGATCTCATTTCCTGCCGCCGTTCATGCATTATCCATAAACAACGTCGCGATTTACGATTTCTATTACTCTGCTTCTAATATGATTCATCCTCCCTCCCCACTCCATTGGCTTCTCAGCCTTAAGCTGTTCGGTAAAGCCGCCCTTTCGGCGTATTCTTTTACCAGCCGAAGAAAGATAGATTGTGCTTCTTCCTCTATATCGGCAAGATGAGAACGTAAGATAAGATCGGGGAAATAATAGTCTCCCTGCATGGTGTATGTGCCGCCCATTTGCTCAAATATTGTTTTAGCCATAAAAGAAATACCAATGTGCAAGCTTGAAGTCCGCACATTGGTATTGTTTCAATAGCTTAGATTAGTTGTTATTGTCTTTTAAAAACTTACTAAATTTCTGATTATCTTTTCATAAGCTGGTAAATGTCGGTATAGCCTGTATTTTAGGGCTTTATCGGCATTTTCCGTTTGGAAGATACATTGCAAAAGCTGGCATTTACCAGCATGAAAATGCAACCAAAAGTAGTAAATGAGTAGTACAATCACCGATTTAAGAAGCAAGAGCCAGTCTTTCAAGTTCTGCTTTTGCTGAATTGAAAGTACCGTGTGCGTAGTACCCTAATGTCATGGTGATGTTTGCGTGTCCCATGATGTATTGCAGGGTGTTCGGGTTCATTCCTTTGTTTGCCATGTTCGTGCAGTAGGTATGTCTGAATGAGTGTGGTGTGATGTTTGGTAGCTGGTCTTTATGTGTCTTGTTGTATTTCTTCACAAGCCCACGCAACATACTTTCGTAGTTCCCAGCCACTTTAGGGAAGCCCTTTTGGTTTAGGAACAGGAAATTGCTGTAACCGCCTATGATGATAGGCTCTGCCTTTCCTCTGTTCTGTAACACTCGCTTAAAGGCTTGATAAGCTCTTTCTGTCATTGGAAGCTGACGTTCTCCTTTTTTGGTCTTAGGTGTTTCAACATAGTAGCCGATTTCACTATCTTTCAATAGCTGGTGGTCTACATTGATGATACGGTTTGCCATATCAATATGGACTGTCAGACCGCAAAATTCAGAAATACGAAGCCCCGTTTCCAGAAGAATGACCACTTCATCATAATACTTGCTGTACGTCTTGTCCTGTTCCATAAAGGCAAGCATTTTTTCTTCCTGCTCTGGCGTGAGAATGACTTTAGGCTCTGAATTATCTTCCAGAACGTCACTCAATTTGAAGTTGAAAGGATTTTTTCTGATACAGTCGTCCTCAATCGCCATATAGAATGACGCTTTCAGAGAACGCTTGTAATTGCTAATCGTCTTGTAGGAAAAGCCATTCTCATACATTCGCATAGCCCATTCCTTACCGTCCGATAACTTCACCGTATCAATGCTCCTTGCACCCAGAGGGTCGTTTTCCAGAATTTTCATAAGGTACTGGCGACCTTTTTCTGTGTTGCGTTTCACATTTTTTCTCTGGCTGTTCTTCTTTGCGTAGAGCTGGCAGACTGTCATTTTCCCGCCTATGGTATTGAGACCGTCGGCAAGGTCTTTCTTAATCTGCTTTTCTTTTTCTCTCAACGACAAATCTTCACGTTTCCCAGCAGGTGTCTTGTCTGTCGGAACAAGTTTCCAAGCATACTTAAACTGTGGTTTCCCGTATATATCGGTATATTTGTAAACGTATCTTCCGTCTTTTCTCTGGCTCTCTCCAAGTCGTAAATTGCGTCCCTTATTGTCTTTTCTCTTTACATTAGACATAGTGCGAAGCTCCTTTCCGTCAAGGAATGAGCCGTTGATACGCTATACTATATTATACCATATCTACGGCTCGCTGACATTAGATTTCGTCCAATGTATCAATGATTTTCTCAAACTGTTTTCGCTTAATCTGCACACGGTTTCCATTGACAATCACCCAGCCAGCGTCGAGATTTTCCTCTGCCAGCTTACGCAATTTCTTTTCCCCGATACGGAAGTATTTTGACGCTTCCTCAATCGTCAGCGTGTACTTTTCCCAGATAGGCACATCAGTATTGTTTGTCATATATAAGCACCCCCTTTACTGTGTGTCTTTTGGAAGCAGACAGACGGCTCTGGAAAAGCTCCGCTGGTATCTCAACCAATCTCATTCCTATGAGCAAAACCACCTCTGGGACGTATCATTATCCTGTGAATACAGGTCATGGCGGGGCGACTTTTCCAAAGGTCGCTCTCGGATCACTGCGTGGGTCGCTCGCTCTCTTTTGGAAAGGTCATGGCGTACAGTCCCCGTGGCTCGCTGTATCACAAACGTATCTGTCTGCTTTATTCAGTTGTCAAAGACCGCAACGGCTTATACGCCTGTCAAAGCCCATATGAGGTCATATAGACTTTGATAGATATACAAGCCCCAGAGAGGACGCAGGAAAGGGGATAATGCGTCACTCTGCAATAGGACGTTGGTTTATGCTACTTTGAAATTAAGTACCTGCTCAATCAGTTTTGCTTCTAGACGGCTACGCATATCCTCGTCAACGCTGGTGTGAGGATTGCCGTATTCGTCAATACTTGTTCGCATGGACAAGCGGGCAATGTATGGCTCGTAATGGCATAACACAACATTCATAGCCAGAATATCGCCCTGTGAAGCGGAAACGATAACAGGGTAAGGCAATAAGCCATTGCCTTTATGTACCGCTTTATTCTTCATGCTGTTTTTCCTCCATTCTTTTTCTGACTTTTTCAAATCCTCTTTGACGCTTATAGTTCACTGTACGGCGTACAATTTTCAGCAGGTCGGCAATCTCGCCGTCGTTGAAGCCTAAACCGTAGAGCAACAAGATAAAGCGTTCTTCCTCAGAAAGTTCCTGCAATGCTTCACTCAACAGCTCATTCTTGATTTTCACGTCATAGCCCATGACTTTGTAAAGGTCATAGTTTGTGGAGTAATCATCATAAGTCGAGAGTTCCGCAAGCTGTTCTGGCGTGAGTTCTGAAAAGGAAATCTGCAAATCGTTCATACGCTGGTAGTGCTTCTGAATATTGATTGCTTCATTCTTCAAAATCTTCTTGCAGTAACAGTCAAAGACTTTCTGAACATCTTCCGGAGAAGTGGGTCTGTTCACATTTTCACCTCCTTTCGCTTGTCAAAAGGCGGTGATTGTAACCGTTCCTTCCCCCTTTCCGTCATTAATACAAATGAGAGGATACGAGCTGGCAAAGTTTGAAAAAGAAATCCAGAAAAAACAAAAAAGCCCAAGAAGTTGTAATAACCTCGTTGAGCTTTAGTGAATATAATCGACAGATAGTGAGGAAATTCCACACGGAAATAGCTGTAAACTCCCTTAACATGGATTAAATTTTTTTTGATGATTTTCTTTTATGCGCTCCTGTCATTCGTAATCCTCCCGTGAAGAAACCGCCTTGCCAAAATAAGGCAAATTTCAACAGGATAAGCATAAAAGATAAATCCGTCCTAATTCCGTCCAAATCCCTGTTTTTCAGCAGGAACTAAAAAAGACTATCACACCCAGCATAAATGCCGTGGTTGCGATAGCCTGTGTATCAAATACTCTCTGTATTTTCTTTGATGAGCCGGCGTATCTCATCCCGTTTTTCTGGTGGTAGTTGACTAATGAAGTCCTCTATCCATTTATCAATCTGTTCATAAACATTTTCATCTTCATAGTATTCTGGATAGCCTTTCAGAATATCGAACTCCCTGTCTGTGCGTTCAGCTTCCTTACACGCTAGTTCTAAATGTTCGCTAATCAATTCCTGCGTGTAGGAAGAATAACCAAGAACGGTTGTGATGTATGTGATACGCTCAAAATCTACTTGTGTCATGGCTTCCTTGCCTGTCAGTAAGTTGTAGTCATGCTGTCCGCATAGAGACAGAAACACTTCCTTTTGCTTCTCCGCTTGAACCATAATAGCCACTCCTAAATCCTTAAAATTTTAGCTGTCTGCTGGCAGTACAGATAAATTCCTCTGGTGTAGGTGTACTGTTGCCAAACATACGCCTAAACTCCGCCTGCTGGTCTGGGTCGTCACTATTCATTACCGCTATGATTTTATCCTGTATCTGTTCACGGACTTCTGAAACAGAAAGCCCATGCAGACGAGCCATTTCTTTTATCATTTTCCTGCTGTCCCTTTTACTGAATTTCATCATACGGTCAGAACACCTCTTTTCTCAAAATTGATGATATATTTCAAAAAAATCCGCTAAAAATATAGTACATAAATGTTTCATCTATACAGACTATTATATTACACTCTGTGAATAGTTACAATAATGAAAAGCAAGAAAGGAGAGGGGAACTGTGGAAATAGACTATAAAGCAATCGGACAGCGTATCAAGATAGCACGAATTAAGAAAGGCATAACACAGGAAGCCGTCGCAGACCTTATAGATATTACCCCAGCCCACATGAGCAACGTGGAAACAGGGAAAACAAAAGTCAGCCTGCCGACACTAATTGAGATTGCCAATGCTCTTTCCGTATCAGTTGATGTTCTCCTATGTGATAATGTACTTGCTTCACAGAATATTTTCAAGGGAGAAGCAAAAGAGATTTTTGAGGATTGCGACGAATACGAAATCCGATTTTTAGTTGACCTGCTGAAATGTGCCAAATCAGCCATGCGTAGGGATAAGGAAGTAAGAAATCAGTTCAACAGATAAAACCGTAGCGTGCAGATCACAATGAATTGTGAAATACAGCTACGGTTTTTCTTCTCCGCTGAATTTATATCCCACACCCCAGACAGTGATGATATATTGTGGATTGTCTGGGTGCGGTTCGATTTTTAGTCTTAGTTTTCTGATGAATGAGGAGAGATTGCTTGCGTCCGGTGCATTATCATATCCCCATACGTTTTCGTAAATCTGCTCCTTTGTGAACACTTGTCCTTTGTGACGATAGAGAAAGAATAAAAGGTCAAACTGTTTAGATGTCAAATACACTTCTTCTCCGTTAATTTTGACGTAACTTCGTGTATACGGGTCAATAGAAAATTCTGGTGTATATTGTTTGAGCTGAATAGGAGAGGTAACTAATTCGTTTGATAGCCATTCAAGTGCTTTTTTGAAAACTTCTTCCTCATTATCAGAAAGAGAAATAACTAATAACTTCCCATGTAATCACCACCTTATAGATTTCACTACTAATACGCTATTTTTCCAGTAGCATTAAACAGCCCAAAGGTAAGTACATGAACAGCAATGATAACCGTTGCCATAAGCCTTCAAGTGCTAAAAATGTGTTCTTATAATTAGGCTTATCTCCCATAACAAAACATGAAAAAAACAATATTGCTAATATAAAGCACCCTATGCAGAAAAATAAAAATTTGATGTCGTTTATTTTATAAGCATAAATCCCAACCAAAAGCGGTGCAAATGTTAGGCACATAAAACCAATAACAGAGCCATAACCATGTATTTTTTCTGAAAGAGTATCAAGACTTTTCACTTCCCCAACAGAGAATAAACCAGAAAGAATACACCCCCCGATTGCATAAATCAACACTATGAAAAAAAGGATTACTGCAATCAGTTTTGAACTTTCTGAAATAATCGCATATATTTTAAAATCGATTACTGCTAATGTAATTCCAAAGACTATTAGCCACATATTATACACATTATGGAACGGTGCCTTACTATTTCCGAGAACGCTCATAACTTGCGTCAAATGATTATACCCTTTATAGGAAGGTGCTAAGATAAAGGGAATGACCAAATCTAAAATCAAAACTATCGGTAATATAATCATAATGTTATTCTTCATCATTAATACCTTTACTCAAATTACCGAGTCCTTTTAATATTTTTACAGCCAATTCTTTCATAATATCAGCTTTTACAATAGCAAGCCCTTGTTCTTCATCACCCAGCACTAATAAAGTATCTCCTGCCTTAATATCAAAAATCTGCCTTGCTTCTTTCGGGATAACAATTTGTCCCTTTTCTCCAACTTTTACTGTTCCAAATATATGCTGTCCTTTTTTCATTGCCATATTTACATCTCCATTCTTACTTTTTTGTTTAGTCATACTTTTCATACCAACAATACAAGTATAAATCAAAATGAAAAACCTGTCAATATATCCAACACAAAAACCGTAGCGTGCAGATCACAATGAATTGCGAAATACAGCTACGGTTTTTCTTCTCCGCTGAATTTATATCCCACGCCCCAGACAGTAATGATGTATCGTGGATTGTCTGGCTGTGGTTCAATTTTCAGTCTTAGTTTTCTAATGAATGAGGAGAGATTGCTTGCGTCTGGAGCATTGTCATATCCCCACACGTTTTCGTAAATCTGTTCTTTTGTAAATACTTGTCCTTTATGTGAGGATAAGAAATATAAAAGGTCAAATTCTTTTGCAGTCAAATTTATTTTACTTCCCTCTCTATCTATCACGATACGAGTGTAAGGATTGATAGATAATTCTGCCGTTTGAATTTTAATAAGTGTTGGAGTGGTATTCAGTTTTGTAGATAGACATTCTAAAATATGCTGAAAAAAGTCATTATCTTTATCAGTAAATTCTATAATTAATATTTTCCCATACTACCACCCACTTTTAAAATATATATGATGTTTTATTTTCAATATTTTATAACCTTTTACCGTGTATTTATTCACTTCTTACTATTTTTCCATTTGCGATAGATAAAGTTCCCGATTGGCAATAGAATACAAATAGCAATAAACCAGTCTGGAAAATGTGGCATTTTATTCCCTCCTAATGCATTATTTTAAAAGTGATAATTAACAAGCATCCAACTACAACTAAAGAAGAAACAATAATACGCTTTACAGAAAAATGATACAGTTTCTCCGGCTGGAATATATCATACCGTATTTGAACAACGCTTCCAACATCTGCTGTCATGGAAACTTGTATCTGATTTTGTGAAATATAATTTTTTCCAGCAACATTATAGGATACGGTAGCCCATTTTGAATTTCTCATTTTTTCGGTCGAAGGATTGATTGTCCTAAATGAGATTATCGTTCCCTGCGTTTCTTTAGAGTGGCTTCTGTTTATCAAAAAAGAAGCAATATTAGTTAGACAAAATCCGAAAGCAAATAGAGCTATAACACTCATAAAAATAATTTCTTTGTCCATAATAAGCACCTCAAAAATTATGATAAGTCGGCTTTTTTATAAATTCTGACCGAAATAGCAGAAGATACAATTAAAATCAGAAAACTGGCTATCATACTACAAGTCACCAAAAATACAGGGTTTATATTGTCTAAAATATTTGTAATGAAGCTGTTTTCTATTTTTAGCGACTGCGCAAATATAAATGGTGAAGCCATAATAAGCACCACAAAAAACAGCTTTGTTTTTTCATAACCAAGTTTATATTGCGCTGGCAGATAGACACCTAAAAACAATGAAACTACCATGAACAATAGAATTGGTACTTTATATCCGATACTGCGAAGCTGTGGAAATATAAGTGTTTCAATACCAAAAATCAAACAGCAAGCAAGGTATATCAATATGCAAAAAATATATTTTGACAATACTATGTTTTTTCGTGAAAATGGTAAAGCACATAATAAAGTTGAGGCTTTTGGATATTGCGTTTCTTTTAAAGATACATATTGCAAAAGCATGAAAATTGAAAAAATCGTTATCAGTACAAATCCAAGTATACCTGCATATTCTGGGGAACGCCATAATAAAAACACTGGGAAAAGAATACATACTGCGAACATTATTAATACATATTTTTTTACAATCAAAAAGTCCTTTTTCACTAATTGAAATAGCATTTTTACTTCCCTCCCTTAACATTACATAGCATAATATCCTCTATGGTCGGACGCTCAATAATACAATTTGGCATAATTTTCTTAATTTCATCAGCATATTTAGTAATTGCCGTAAAGCCAAAAATTGTTTTATCAATATTCATGAATAGTTTTTCCATTTCTATATTCAAATCTTTTATATCGCCTTTTACTATTCGATAACTATCGAGTAAAATATCTTTTTCCTCTTGAAAGACAATTTTTCCATTGTCAATCATAATTAACATATCAGCGATTTTATCTAAGTCAGAAGTTATGTGTGTAGAGAAAAAAACACCACGCCCACCATACTCCATAAACTCTTTCAGTATATCAAGCAGTTGACTTCGAATAAGAGGGTCAAGTCCGCTGGTTGGTTCGTCCATGATCAACAGTTCTGCTTTATGAGAGAGAGCAAGAGCTAACGCATATTTCATTCGCATACCTTTTGACAGGGTGCCAATTTTCTGTTTAGGGTTGAGCGTAAAGCGTTCAAGATACGATTGAAATACCTTATTGTCCCATGACTTATAAGCCGAAGCTACAATATTTTTCATTTCTGAAAGACTTAATTCATCATAAAAACCGCCATCGTCAAGGACAATTCCGATACGTTCTTTAATTTCTTTTTCATTTGTATCCATATTTAGTCCAAATAAGCGAATATCGCCAGATATTTTAGGAGTTAAGCCTAGTATAGATTTTAATGTACTTGTCTTACCAGCTCCGTTTATTCCGATAAAACCCGTAATACATCCTTCTGGCAATGAAAAGGAAACGTCTTGTAGGGAAAAGTGCTGATAACTTTTATTCAACCCTTTGACTTCTAAAATATTCTCCATATTATTCCTCCTTAAATAGAATATTCATCATGTCATTTAATTCTTGTTGTGTAATTCCAAGTGATTTTGCAGTCTGTATCATTTCCAACATTTTTTGCTCTACAAGGCGACGTTTAGAATCTCGCAAAAGTTCTACATTACTTGTGGAAACAAATGTCCCAATACCCACTTGACTGTTAACGAAGCCTTCTTTTTCTAAATCGTCATAAACTCGTCGTATCGTTAAAACACTTACTTTTAAATCATTGGCAAATGCCCTAATAGACGGTAAAGGGTCTCCCTCAACCAGTTCACCTTTTAAGATAGCGTCAATAATCTGTTCTTTTATCTGCTGGTAAAGAGGGGCATCTGACGTGTTGGAAATAAGAATTTTCATATCGTACCCCCTTAGTGTGATGTTTATATATACACACTATACACTATATGCACTATGATGTCAATAGATATAACTTGATGTAAAGAAATAAAGCGTATATCCCTTAAAAAGATATACGCTTCAATAATTAACCTATAATCTTCCAGTTGCTATCTTTATGGAGCGTCAGCTCATACTGTGATACCTGTGTCGCCTTTGTTTGATTGTCAATAAACTTCACCGAAACGCTCACTTTCACATTGTCGCCGTCAGCCGTGAATACCGGATTGACAAGCTCGGAGTAGAGATAGTCCCCGTTTATCGGTTCAAGGGCATTTCCCTCTACATAGTAGGCAAGCTCCTTGTCCGTTGCGGTAGGGTACAGCTTGAAGAATGTTTCCAGAAATGCCGTAGCGTCACCCGCTGTATCAGCGTCCACGCTGTTGTCTGCTTCCTGTGCCTTTGGTTCATAGCTGGATTTTTCCATAGCAGGGGCAAGGGTCGGGTTCTGTATGATAACCATATCCCCGTCAGCGTCCACATGGACAGTCACGGTATAGGTTTCTGATACATTCCTTGTCTGGTCGCCCTCTTTTATTTGTTGATCTACTTCGTAGGTAATAGAAAAAGCGTTCTCCCCAGACTGTTCCACGTCCCAGATAAGTACGTCCGTGACCGTGGAGCTGGTCGGTATATCCGTTCTCACCGTATCAACATTCAAATCCTGCAATTCCTGTGTCAGATAGGCACTGATAGCCTGTGTCCTTGCTTCGATTGCTTCCTTGCTGTTGCTCCATGTATAGTAGGATTTACAGAAATTCTTCACAAAATTTTCTATCCCGTTAGTATCATTAAGTCGTAGCTGTATGGTTTCTACCTCATGGGTGGTATGCTGGTCGATAGCGGTAAAATTCTTATACACGCCAAAGCTCACGCTTGCGATAAGCACCACCCAGAGGGCAATGACGGATTTCTTATGCGTCCCCACTTTCATAGTGCGGATTTTCTTTTCCTTTATCGGTTTTTCTTTCTTCTTGAACATGATATTTCCATTCCTTTCTTTCTATTGCTTAATTCTGCCAGCCCCGATAAGGTGCTGTTGCCAGTAGCTATTGTTCAAATCAGCGTAGCCTATCGGGTCGCCAGCGTGGTACATCTGATTGTTTCCCACATAGATACCGACGTGCGTTACATACGTTCCCGCATTGTAGGTACTGTGGAAGAACACCAAATCGCCAGCCTGTGCCTGTGAAAGCGGGATATGCTGGGTAGCGTCATACTGTGCCTGTGCCGTTCTCGGTAAGGAAATGCCCGCTTTGCCATAGCACCATTGAACCAGCCCCGAACAGTCAAAAGAAGTGTTAGGGTTGCTCCCGCCATACACATAGTCCCAGCCTTGATATTTCAGAGCTTCATTCATTATCTTCTGTGCCAGCTCGCCCGATACTTGACTGACCGTGAGATACTGGCTTACAAGCTCCACATAGAACATATTTCCATACCCGTAACGCCAGCCACCATTGCGGGCGACAGCGATAGGGTTCGTGTAGGTGACTTTCTTCCCACCAGACTTGTCACGGGCGAAATTCTCTGCCAGCGTGAAGCTGTGCTTTTTTCCGTTCTTAGCCACATAGCCGATATAGCCACCGCCATAGTTATAGGACTGCACCACGACGTTTATATCCTCTATGCCTTGATTTTCTGCTGAAGAAAGCAGGGAAGCAAAATACTTGCACCCCTGCTTGATTGAACTTTCTGTATCTAGGGAATTAGGCGGTAATCCCATACTCTCGGAACTCTGCATAACGTCCTCGGCTGTCCCGCCACTTTCCACCTGTATGATTGCCAGCAGATAGGGGACGTACTCGGAAATGCCGTACTCTCTAGCGTATTTCTCGACCATAGGCTGATGTTTCAAGACCTCTGCGGACAGGTTCATTCCCGTTACCCATGAGGAAGAACCACCGCCCCCGTCGTCGTCCTCGGCACTGATAAGCACACCAAAGAAAAGCACTATTGCAATGAGAAATGGAAATAGACTGCCGATAATGGCGATATGTCTTAGTTTCATTTCTTACGTCCTTTCTTTTTCGTGGTGTTTATGGTCGCTTTCTTGATGTTTCGCTCTTTTCTGGTGGTCTGTCGGTTCAGCTCCACACCATTAAGCCTTGTCCCGTGTTTCTGCGGTACAGGTTCATCAGATTTTGAAGCCAACGGACGCTCCTTGACGGATTGTGGCGTGGTCGGCTCGGTATGTACCTTGTCGGTAGTGGCAGGACGCTTGATTTCCTGCATTTTTCCTGTGTCTGTCTTAGAGGCGGTGACAGGTCTTTCATGGGGACGGGTAGCTCCTGTTGTCGCTGATCCGTCCGTCGTTTTGCCAGCCTGTTTTGCTTCCTGTGCCTTTTGAAGCTCCATACGCTTGTCAGCGATATTCTGTCTGTGCTGTTGGAGCTTGTCGGCACGCTCACTCTGTCTGGTTTCCTGCCCCTGCACAATGCCACGCTTGAAGTCGGACACATTTGCTTTTGCCTTTTCCTTAGCGGAATGTACGGCATAGGCGGTCTGGGTCGGCATATCCTTGATATTCTCCTTGACAGCCGTTGCCTTGTCCTTGACCTTGTTTTTCGTATCGAGTACCGCACCTACGGCTGAACCAGCTCGGCTTCCGAAAGAAGCGTTGTCACGCTTGCGGGTCGTGCCGGCATGAGATTGTTTACTGCCAGCACTGGATAAGACAGAACCAGCCATTGCACCCGTTCCAGCACCTACCATACTTCCTTTTCCGACAGCTCTTACCAATCTGTTTTCCATACGCCTAGCCCTGTGTCGCATGAACATATAGGGACGACGGAATATCCTGCGTCCCATGCGCTGGCTGTCCCCAGCGTTGAGAGAGAACATACTCATAAGGTCGCCCAGCTTCATGTAGATACCCGCAAAGCAGACTATCTGTAAGAACGCAATCATAAAGAACGGGTAATCGGTAGAGATGTTGTAGAACATACTGGAAATGGAAAAAGCCACCGTGACAATGAGCGTTATCCCCGCCCTTGTCATAATCGTATTGAACACTCGCACGATTGCCTGTTTCGCCATGTTCTCATAGCTGGGTATCATGCTCAAAAGAAAACTGATAGGCAGGAACATGGCAAAGATGATAAATAGTATCTGGGAAAATATCATCATGCCCGTAAGCAGGAAAACGAATATCGTTATCCCCAGATTGAAGATGAGCAGAAAGAATACCATTCCCAGACGGTTGATGACCTGCGGTATCGTCAGATTGTCGTTGTCGTTATCCTCGATTTCTGTTTTTACCACGTCCTCACGGGTCGCCCCGTCGTCTGCTGACGGACTAACCGATACCAGAGCTTCCACACGGTCAGCTCCGATTTCCTCTATATCGCTGTTTCCGAACTGTAAGAGTAGCCACGGCTGTTGTACTTGTATGGAGAACAGGCTGTCCCTTATCAAGTCCACGCTGTCTTTTCCTTGACTGTCGCTGTCTGGGAGCATGATTTTTGTCCCCAAATCCAGCGAAGCGGTACTTATATCACTGGAAAAGTCGTTTATCTTCTTGATATAGTCGGGAGCGTAGGCGATAAAGGAAGCGGACACGAGAAACACCACAACGAAGTTGATAACAGCGTGGAGTGCCTTGCTGGTTTCTCTCTTTATCAGTCCCGTGTAGGCAACATAGATACCCACGATAAAGATAATAAGAAGCAGGAAGCCCACATAGAAGCCAGTGCTTCCGAACCCGTTTTCCGTTACGCCAGCTAAGGTCTGTATGCTTTTCCCGATACTGTCTGCCATGTCGTTGATGAAGTCCAGCTTATACGCCTGCTGGACGACGTACCCCGTGGCGTTACTTAGATACAGACTGATAGTCCAGATAAAGTTGGTGATACAGTAAAGCCCGTATTGTACGGATTTACCGATACCGTCCAGCCAGTTCCACGGAAGCCAGCCCCAGCTATTGTCCACATAGAAGTCAAGCTGGTAATTCTCCAAAGGGTATTGCGAATACAGGTTGTCCGCATTAACGGTATCATCTACCAGCCCAGAAGCGTGTGCCACCGTCCCCAATAGGGAGAGCAGGGCAATGGTCGTCAGTACCACAATCACAGCTATCTTGAAAAAGCGAAAGAGCTTCTTTCTTGTCAGAAGCCCCTTTATCCTATCTTTCATCACTCCACCTCGCTTTTCACGGGCGGTCTGGTATCAAAGGCGTGCAGTAATTCTTCAAAGACAGGGTGTATCTGCACCACGCCCACACGCCCGTACAAATCTTGAAGCAGGCATTGTCCGTTCTCCAAGTCACGAAGCCTTTTATGGTTGTTCTCGTCGTCCTTGTCGATACCGAAAAATTCAAGGGTCTGCTTTATCTCGCCTAAGTCGGTACTTCTAAAGGCAAACTTCAAGCCGATATTGTTTTTCAAACTCTCCTTTGACACGTCGCCAGAGGATTGCGTAACAAAGTACACGCCCGCCTGCATAGCACGTCCCGCACGCACCAGCTTGTTCGAGAGGGTTTCGCCCTGTGCCACATTCAAAAACGCCCACGCTTCATCTAAATCCACGATTTTAAAAATGCTTCTGTCACTGTGAATAAAATCAAGGGCAAAGGTACTAATGACAATCAGCATAGCCACGGACAGCAGTTCAATGGTCGTGTATTCCTCAAAGGTCGTGTCCTTGTCGGGTAATACCAAATCTGCCACCTGTATGATATTGAGCTGGTTGTCCAAGCTGATAGCGTTAGACACCGAACCGTCCGAAAACAGCAGATGTGCAAAGTCATAATCCGTAAAGCTGTCGATATGGTCGGCAATATTGCGGGCTATCGCCGTGTCCTCTCTGCGTAGCTCGTCTATCACATGGAGAAGTCCTCGCTGATCGCTCTGGGTCACGGATCGCACCGCTTTTCTAAGGACAGGGAACTTCTCACCGTCCCTAGAGGAAATCCCCGTAAGGAATGTGAGAATGTCTATCGCCAGACTTTCAGCGTCCTTTACATTCTTCATAATCACGAACGGGTCAAGAAGCCCAGCGTTCTCCTTATCGCTGGTAAGGTTGACGATATTGATTTCATGGGCTATCTCTGGGAGCGTTTCTTTCCAGTTGCCACGCTCGCTCTTAGGGTCGAGAATGACCGCCTGTCCGCCAAAGAGGACAGAATAGTAAACGATAAGGTTATTGCAGAATGATTTTCCACCGCCAAGACTTCCCACAAAGGCAGAAGCCAGAGCATTGGTGACTGTCCCCTTGATACCCTGTGAAGCAAGAGAGGGCTGTAAATAGACGTTTCTTCCTGTATCTACGGAATAGCCGATATAGATACCCGTATTCTCGCCAAGCTGTTGTGTCGCCCCGAAGCCAAGCCCTGCCAGAAAATCACTCTTGACATATTGCACATAGTCATTGATGTAACGCTTGCTGGCAGGGAGAAATTCAGAGTGAAGCCCCAGCATATCCCCAGCGGGTCGCACCAGCTTGACGTTCAAGTCGTCGTAGAAATCCTTGACTTCATCACAACGGCGTTTCAGCTCGTCGAGGTCGGGAGCGGACACACGGATAACGTAAGAAAGTTTATACATACTTTCCTTGCTCTGGTCTAAATCGGTTTCCAGCTCATCCACGCTGTCTAATGCGTCCACCACGTTTGAACTTGTTTCGCTTCCAGACTGATAGGCATGGTTGTCCAAATATTTCAGCTCTTTCTTTTTATTTCTCACCGTGGAAAGTGCCTTGCGGTTGCCGACGATTTCCACATTCATACTTGTGTCCACAGGGAAAGTGAACTGCTGTTGCTGGAAGTAGAATATCTCACTGGACGGAAAATCCAGCTCGCCCACAATCGCATTAACGGTAAAGTAGGACACGAAGCTTTCGCTGTCCTCATATTCCAGACGCAAGTATCGCTGGCTTTCCTCTATCAGACAGCGGGTCGGACGGATAAGGTCATACTGCTTGATAAGCGTTGCCTTTTTCAGCTTCTTCTTTGGAAGCGAATATTCATAGTCCTCATACGCCACGCCGTCCCTGCCGTAGATATGCTCGATAAGATACCCGAAGTCGTTCTTATCCAAGCGTCGGAACTTGAAACGGCGGGAGATTTTATTTTCCTGCAGTTTTTCCATTTTCATGTAGCGGTTGATTTCATCATCTGGCATGGAAATAAAGTCATTCATCAGCGTATGGTTGACCTCATTCAAGAACTCTTTGAACGTCATAAACACCGATTTCTTCATGCTTTCAAGGCTCACTTTTTCCTCTGTCACAATGAGCTTGAAGCCGATAAAAAAGCGGTAGTCTACTTGATTGTCCCCAATCATGCTTACTAACGCTTCTGTCTGTTCATCTATCTTCTGTATCGCCACATCACGAAGTCGCCCCGTCACTAATCTTTTTGACTGCTCCTGTATGCTTCTTATGGAGCTTTCCGTCGCTATCTGCAAGGCGTGTATCTTTCCCTCACGGGACTGTGCGATAAGCTGACGGAAGCTGTCATGGACGATAAACTTCTGCTCCGCTGACAGAAAAGAATAGTTATACGGTATCAGCTCATAGTAAGCGAATACTTCATTGTCCTTGTTCCAGACAAGGTTGTTGTCAATATACTTAATCGGGAACATACATCACACTCCTAACCGCCGTGACAGGTTCGCTGAACACTTCCTTTTCCAGCTTCACGGCTTTTCCTGCATAAGTAGTCTTAGGTCGCAAGGCAAACGTAATCTGCGATTTCAAGAAGCTGTAAGGCTTCTTGCCGTCAAAGGTCTTTTGACTCATAAACCATGTGAGGGCGACGGGAATACCGAAGTATTTCAGAAATGCCCCCTCGATAAACGATAACGGCGGTAAGTCCCCTAAGAGAATGACGGCAAACTCCGTGATGACAAACCACGTTATCTGGGTAAAGGTAACGGGAAACGGGAGAGTGAAGTCATTGATTGCGTATAAGACTTTCTCCACGTTCCAGATACCCGTGTAGCTCTTAATCTTCTTCAATTCGTTTCAGCTCCTTTCATTGTTTTTGCCGTGTTCCTCACGGCATAGAGGTATCCCCTTGCGGGATTTCGTTGTAATGGAAAAGGACAGCCATTTTTCAGACTGTCCTTGATAAAAAAAGCTGTCAGTAGCGACCTTGCCTATCGCTGATCTGCCAGCTCTAATATGGTATCTCGCATATCCCACGGCTTGTTTCAATGAACGTCCCCTCTATGGACAAGTCCCTGCCGTATGCTTCATAGTCGATATAGTTCTGCAACGGTAGCGGTATCTGTCCCAATACCTGCAACTCGTCAATGAAGTAATAGGCAACGTCGGTCATGTCCCCGCAGTCTGGATAATAATAAATCTCGTCCTTATGCTCGTAGACTTCTTCCAGATTTCCATAGTAGGAAACAAACTCGTCCAGAGCGTCCGTGATATAGTCGGGAAGCTCACAAATCATGTCGTACATCTCGTTGAGTTCTTCAATGGAGATATACTCCCCGATTTCAATAGGGAAGTTGTCGGTATCATGGACAGCGTATTCCTCATAATAGCTGTTCAGCCCGATACGCTCCGCAACATCTTCCTCGTCGATAGGGAAAGAGAACCAGTCCCCGACAAGTTCGCCCTCGTTGTACTTGCCAAGATTAGCGATATACACCCTCATGTCGTCAACCATAGGCACACACCTCTTTTCTACGGAAGTTCATAGATACCGTGGTCGGTTTCCACAAAGCGTCCGTTGTCGTCAAGATACTGCCCGTAGGCTTCATAATCGAAATAGCGGGTGACACTCTCACTAAGGGAAGTAAAGTCTGGGTCATTGTTCAGAATGTGGCGGGCAACGTCCGTCATGTTCTTGCACCAAGAATAATGAATAATGTCGTTTCTGTATCGGTGCAGTTCGTCAAGGTCAGTGAAATAGCACATCAGCTCCGTATAGTCCTCTTTCAAATCAGAGGGTAGATTTTCGTAGGTATGGTACAGGTCATTGAGCTTTTCGACGGTGGTATCTTCCTGCACTTCATCAGCAAAGGGAAGCTCCTTGCCCGTGATATAGTAATAGTCTGTATCTACATCAATCCCCAGCAGTTCTTCCACCTGTTCCGTGTCGATAGGCAGGGTGAACCAAAAGGCTCGTATCTCGTCGTCTGTCGGTTCTCGTGCTTCAATCTGCACACGCATTTCTTCCATGTTTCATCACGTCCTCTCTTGTCAACGCTTCCTGTATGACGGCGTAAGGCACACCGAATACATAGCGTGAAAAATCTTCTAACTGTTTCTTAGGGTAGTCAGACAGGCAAAGGCGTTTCATCTCAAACCAGACCGTACGCTTGTAATAGGGCAGGTCGGAGAGATACGGACACCCGATTTTTGCCTGCATATCGGTAAAAATATCTTTCAATCAATCACTCCAATCTTAAATTTGAGTATAGAAAAAGCGGTTGATCTCCAATGGAGTAACCGCTTTGTGTGTGGGATATGAAATTGTAAAATTAGGATTTCGTATACGCCAACGTGATAATTATTACTTTTTATTTGGCTTTCTCTTAATTCCTAGTAATTTAATAAAATCTTGAAACATTGATGTATCGGTGGGTTCAAACATTACCCATTTACCATCTCGATAGGTTTTAGCTTCATCATAGATTTTTTGGACTTGTTGAGAATAATCATTGCGTTCTGCTTCAAATTTTGCTCTTTCGTCTTTTCCAAAGATAATCATAAATCCTATACAATTTTCTCTGGCATATAACGCACAGAGTGTCTTACCACCTCGGCGATATTTATACTCATAAGTCCATGCCTTTCCACCTTTATTCCATAGACGTTCCATTTCATATTTTTATAAGTACAACAAGTATACCAAGCACAATTCGATACCAACCAAACACCTTAAAATCATGTTTTTTGATAAAGTTCATTAGGAATTTAATTACTAAGACAGATACCGCAAATGCCACAGCCATACCGAGAACAAGAGCGAGCAGTTCTGCACTTGTAAATTCAAACCCGAATTTTAACAGCTTAAAAGCACTTGCTCCAAGCATAGTAGGTACTGCGAGGAAAAAAGTAAACTCTGCTGCTGCCACTCGTGAAACTCCTATGAGTAAAGCACCTATAATCGTTGCTCCCGACCGTGATGTGCCGGGTATAAGTGATAACACTTGAAATGCCCCTATCAAGATTGCTGTTTTATAGCTGATGTCAGAAAGTGCCATAGTAGTAGGAGTACGCTTTTTATTCCAATTTTCTATGAGAATGAATAACAAACCATAAAAGATTAACATGATTGAAATCACAATGGGGGTTTGGAGGTAAGCATCCAAATAATCATCAAATAGAATCCCCATAATAGCTGACGGTACACAAGCTACCGCAACCTTGAACCACAACGAGAAAGTATCCTTTTTAACAATTGACTGTGCTTTGTTCTTAAATTGAAAGGGAAACATCTTGTTCCAAAACATTACAACCACTGCGAGTATAGCTCCAAGTTGAATAACAACAAAAAACATTTCTTTAAATGCTTCGCTCATATTAAGTGTGATAAATTCGTCCACAAGAATCATATGTCCTGTGCTGCTGATAGGTAGCCACTCAGTAATACCCTCAACAATTCCAAGAAAAATAACTTTTAAAATTTCTATAAAATCAAGTACCATTATTTCAAATCCTCCTTTTTAAAATGATGAAAGGTCATAAGAAAACCAACTGCTGATACAAGAATAATAATAGATACAGACAGCAGTGTAGGATAGCCGGTACTCTGAAGTTTACCCTGCACCAAGAAATAGGTGGCTGTCCACGGATACAACGCTCCCCATTCTTGATTTGAAAGTGCGGCACTTCCCATGACAATCACGGCAGAGCCAATCATCGGGGCGACAAATCCTTTTGTTTTCATAGCAACAAACACAAAAGGAGAAACTGTTAAAAACATCAGGATACTGCCAAACAAAAACTTGGGGAGCCATACTATTGCCACTAGTAAGCTATATCCCTCCAATGTAAAGACAGCGTCATATAGCCCACAAACGATAAATATACCTGCCCATGTTACAAGGGTTAGCATAACAATCCAAAGAAGCAGGGTGCAAAATTTTCCAATTAATAGTTTTGTCCTTGAAATGGGTATGGGCAATATGGTTTTGAGGGTGCTTTCTGTGTACTCTCTGCTAAACAAGTAAGCTGCAATTGCCACATATATCATAATGTTTACCAGCAGCATGATATACAGTACACTGTCGCTGTATATGTCAGACAAGGTAAAGATAATCTCCGGCTTATCAAAATGTGTTTGCAAGGCTTCTATTAACATCAAAAGTGGGGTAGATAATACCCCTGCCACACTAATTAGCACCATTTTTGAACGCTTTAGTTTTAATAATTCACAAGAAATAAGATTAAGCAATACCGCCACCTCCAATCAGTTTAGAAAAGTAGTCCTCTAAGTTTTCCTCACTATCATTTATCCTTGTCACGAGCAGTCCATTTCGTGCAAATTCTCGATTGATTTCTCCAACACTTTGGCTAAAGTCATAAATTCTCACCGTACCGTCCTGCACTGTAAAATCCGTCATGTGGTAGTGGTTTTCTAAAATCTTTCCGGCTATCTCACTGTCAGATAAATCAAATTGAATGTATTTTCGATTCCTTTTGTGAAGCTCGGATATATTCACTTCCTCTACTAAATGCCCCTCGTGCATAACGCCGATAATATCTGCTATCTGTTCAATCTCGCTTAAAACATGGCTTGAGATAAAAATGGTAATGCCATGATTGTGACTAAGTTCAGATAAAAATGAGCGTATTTCAACTATTCCAATGGGGTCAAGTCCGTTAATCGGTTCGTCAAGTATTAAAAGCTCCGGCTCGTGCATAATGGCGGCGGCAATACCAAGCCGTTGCTTCATTCCGAGGGAATAATCGGAAAAGACTTTTCTTTTCTCCTTATGCAGCCCCACAACTTCAAGAGCTTTTTCTACTCCACTTTTAGATACTCCCCCTCGCAGTTTAGCGAGAATTTGCAAATTCTCATACCCTGTTAAATTACTGTAAAATCCCGGTGTTTCGATAATAGAGCCTACTTTGCTATAAAGGGTATGGATATTTTCCTTATAGTTTGTGCCAAACAAGCGTACCGTTCCCTCCGTTGGGAAAGCAAGCTGCAACATCATTTTCATTGCTGTGGTTTTGCCTGCTCCGTTTCTGCCGAGCAAACCATAAATTTTGCCCTTTGGCACATGAAGATTTACCTTATCGACAACGGTGGCTGTTCCGTATCGCTTCGTAAGATTTTCTGTTTCAATGATATAATCCATATTTGATTCTCCTTTCCGTGGGTTGCTGTTCTTGTTTTCGCTGACCACAATCTTATTATCCACGAGTATTGCATAGAAGCCAAGAAATCTACCGTCACAATGCCGACACAATAGATGTCAGCACGAAAAAAGCTCCGACACTTATCGTGTCAGAGCCTATTTTAAAGGGTTTATGGCATTTTACTTTGTTTGGGTTTGCTTTATCCAGACAAATATTTTAGCAACAAATAGCAGAAACATAAGGGCGGTTACATAGGGTTGTCTTGCCGCAGCGAAGAAGCAGATAACAAGCGTACTCAGCACGAGAGAGCATTTTGTGATTATGTTGCTCCATGATTCCTTTTCAAAACAAACACACATCAGTTTCGCTATCCCAAGTGCAATCAAAACAATAAAAACAATCCAATAGATTGCAAGATATATTGGGGTAGTGTCTGTAAATGAAAGTAGATTGACAGAATAAATATATCCGTCAACAAGGTTACCATACAACGGCAAAAGTATAAAAGTAACCGCCATCATATCTAATATTCCATAAATGAAACTGTAAATTTTTTTCAAGTTGGAACGATTTTCAGTTTCGGCAAGTGTAATCAGTTCTTCGCCCGATAGCAGTTCATCTATGGTCACAGAAAAGAATTTAGAAATACACTTGAGCGACTCAATGTTAGGGTAACCCTTGCCGCTTTCCCATTTTGAAATGGCTGTTCTTGATACATATAATTGCTCCGCAAGTTGTTCCTGCGTTAAGTTCTTTCCAGTCCTAAGCTGTTGTAGCTTTTCATTAAATTCCATGATTCTCCTCCTGTTTGTTCCTTGTTTTCATACGTCCATCAACGGGTTTTTCTGCATCTTTTGGTATCATCCATGCACGACCAAATTTTTCAGTTCCGTCAATGCGATTTTCCTCACATAATTTTTGTATCCGTCTTTCCGATATGCCCCATTTTTCAGAAGCGGCTTTCACAGAAATGTAATTCATAATATCAACTTCCTTTCGCAAAGAGTATATAATTATTATATACGGAATGACGAATAATAGCAAGTTTCTCTCCACTAATACGAAATTATACACTACTAAACATAAAATCATACTTCGTTCAAATATCATCACCCGAAATGTACAATGATATAGGATGATATTAAAATGTACCAAGATGAAAGAAAACTTGATTTTAAGCCGTTAGGTATAGCGATAAAAAAAGCTCGGGAAGCAAAAGGGTGGACACAGGAATATCTTGCCCAACTGGTAGACCTTACGCCACGCTCTATTATGTATATAGAGAACAGGGGGCAGCACCCAAGGCTTAACAAATTTTATCTCATTACTACCTTGCTTGACATCTCTGTAGACCAGTTCTTTTTTCCATGCAATGAAGATGGCGACAACAATCGCCGCAAACAAGTTGATGTACTGTTGAATGATATGGAAGAAAAGGAGCTTATCGTGATGGAAGCTACGGCTCAAGGCTTGAAAAAGGCAAGAGAAACTGCGGAATAATTAACGCTGTTTTCGTAAGCCAAGCCAACTGAAAAAAGTGCGACACCTACACAGGCTATCGCACTTTTTAGGTTATTTTTTTATTCTCCACACAAATCATAAAGCTGTTCACATCGGTTTTGAATATCTAAGATTTCTGTTTCGGTTAAACTCCTGCGGTTATGAGTAAGTTGTTCGTCAATTAAAGTACATAACTTATTCCATACATCATACAATGATTGCCCAACCAAAGTCATCATTTCCTCTGCACTCGGTATTTTATCAAGCATAATTTTTTCCCTCCAAACACTTTGATTTATTGCATACAAGCATTTACAAACTTCATAGGCGTGTATCTCATTCCATCCGCTAACTGTTCCGTATCTGTTTCAACAAACCCCAGTTTACGATAAACGGGTACAGCATATGGAGAAGAATTAACGGTGAATACATTTCTTTCACTGTGGTTTAAAACATATTCCCAAAGAGTTCTTCCAATTCCTTGCCTATGATATTTTGCTTTTACAAAGAAACAGCAGATGTGCTTTCGATTTTCGCTTGTAGCAATTACACCTTTCAATTCGTCCTGCTCATAAGCTCCAAAAAATTCAAGCGTCTTTAGGATTTCATCATTCTCAATAAAATCCTTAAATGATTGAATACCCTCATCTGAATAGTCGGGAGCTTCAAATTGTAAAAATACTTCCCATATCAAAGTGATAGCTTCGTCAATCTCAAAGGGTTCTAATTGTCGAATTTCCATACAGTCACCTCACTTCTTATACTGGCTTAATTAAATTTGCTTCTAAGAGAGTTTCAAAAGTATTTACAGAACCACCATGTTCAATGATTTTTCCATTTACAACTCTGTCTATATTGACACCTGTAAATGATAATTTCTTATGAGTGGGTTTAATACCTATCCATTCACCCTCATGTGTACCTGCCATTATAAATTCAGAAATCACATATTCCTTATCATTGAATTGACGTACTATTTTCATTGTATAGTCTGGATAAGTCTTTTTTACGGATATTAGATGTTGCTTCATGCCGTCCAACCCCAAAGGTACAGTTTTGTCTCCGAGAGTCAGAGCACAGTTTTCTGATACATATTTAGATAATTCTTCAAGTCTATTTTCTGAAACAATCCTCTCATAGAAGTTCTTTACAATCATTTTGTCATTCATTTTCTACCCTCGCAAATTTAATTTATGATTTCCATACTTACATTATATCAGTTGAAAATCAGCCATTCAATGAAATTCATAGCATGACTATTTTTTATCTGTGTACCATTCCGTCACCCCCTTTCATTCCCCCCCTATGCCCGAACTCCCATAGGGGGGACAGGTAAGTTTGCGTGTCCGCAAACTGCTGATTGTTACGCTCCAATGATACGGTTGAACAGCTCTAACAGCACGTCTTTGACACCGCCGGCATTGAATACCAGCCCGACGGCGATTAAGGCAATCACAAGGAAGCCGATAAGTTTTGAAAACTCTCTCTTAAATCCTAAGTAGATACCGATTACCACGATTGCCATAAGCACCAAGCTCTGGGCGTTGCTTAAAA
>ERZ857827.307-NODE-307-length-73631-cov-6.852262_pt1 | contig 73631 bp, 61 predicted proteins | sample MGYA00519761_ERZ857827 | MGnify/ENA primary metagenome ERZ857827 (study PRJEB31778, sample SAMEA3449370) | human gut metagenome | biome: human gut; feature: human-associated habitat; material: faeces | place: United Kingdom | collected 2010/2012 ... | reverse complement strand
AGAATAAAAGATTTAGTACAAGAAGATTTTGAACATCAAAAAAGTAGCTAATTAAAGCTACAATTTAATTTTACCAAAAACCTACAAAAATTTTTACCAAAAACCTACAAAAAAGATTGACATTTACAACAAGAAAGACTTGTACTTTCATAACTACTTGTAAACATTTTTAAAAGTGAGACTGCCGTCCCACTTTTAGTCGTATAACAAAATAGTATTAGTTAAGTCTCAAGTTCCTATTATATAAAAAACAAGGGAGATATTTCTCTCTTGTTAGTTAATTATTTCTTATTGTTTAATTTGAAAATCTATAAAGCATTGACGTTGAGTACGATTTGTGTTACACTTTGGTTACTTAATAACAAGGAGTTATATAAATCCTGAAAGCGTAACTATTTATTAGTTTCGCTATTCGTTTATTTAGATTTAAAAGTTTCTTAATCAATAATTAAGAAGCTTTTTTATTGTTTAACCATATTAAATCTTTAATAGTTTCAGAATATAATTTCTTAGTTTCTTCATCTATATCATTTACTTCATTAATCATACCTACTATTTGATTCCATTTTAATTTTTTTAGTTCTCTAAAACTTTTAATGTTATTTTTTTCAAATACATTAAAGATAGAGGTTATCATTACTTCTAATTCTTTATCGGTATAATTTTTATTCCACTCTTTAATACGATTATCTATCTTAATACTTAGTTTAGATTGTTTACCTTTTTCTAGAAACTGACCAAAACATAACCAAGTATTAATGTCATGAGTCATAATACCTGAGGTATTTGATTTTACTATTTTTTTATTATTAGTACTATATAGAAGCATACCAATAATACTATCTTCAGGTATATATATTTGTAGCTTAGGTAATATCTTTTTGAAGTTATTATTTAAGTCTTTTTCTCTAAAACCAGGACCATCTAAATTATATATAGTTTTTATTCTTTTAAAGATATCATTATTACAATACATTGAGGATGTCATAGCGAGATTACCACCTTTAGAGTGACCTCCAATATATATTTCTTTATCTTCACTTGTTATTACTTCATTTAAATAATTAATAGCGTACTTTTGAGATATAATTGGAAAATGATAACCTAAAGTAAAGTCTTCTTTCCACCCTATGATTGTTCCATTAGTTCCTTTATAGGAAATAAATACTTTATTATCAAAATGTATTTTGAGCGCTCCAAATTGTTTCTCATTATCGACATATTCTTTATAGTTGCTTAGATATATATCTTTATATCTAGTACTTGTATAAATATCTTTTAGATTGGCAATATTACCTTTCATAAAAGTACTTAAGTAAACATTCTTAGTCTTTTGATAAATATTAAAAGCTTCTTTTAGGGTTATTTTATTATTATCTTCAGGTACAATATTATGCCAATCTATATAAGATAATTCAGTAAATAATAATACATCATTTATATTTAATTTACATTCATTAAAAGTTAAACTTTTATAATATTTTAAATATTCTTTAATTGTAGCCATAATTACTCCTTATCTATTAATTTTTCTATATCAACATAATAGTCTTTCATATTATCTTTATTTACATATACATTAAAAGTATATATATCATTATCACCTATATATAATGTTGGATCATACCATAATCTTTCACTTTTAAATCTATATGTATTTTTGCTTATTGGATCATCATATTCACATATTATATTACTTGGATTTCTTCCTAATACTCTTAAATTAAAGTTAGTATTAGTCTCAATATAAGTAGCTTCTATTACGGTACCAGTTTTTATTAATCTTTCTTTCTTCTTTTTATTACTTATTATTTTAAATATATTTATACCTCCAATTAATAGGAAAATAAGACCTGCAAAAGGAAGTAATAAAATTAATAATTCTAATTTCTTATTTCCTATGATATTAGGATCATTCTTCATATAATATATGTCTATCTTTTTGCCTTCATAAAAGGTACTTGAGTAACCACGCATTACTGAGGTATATCTTTTACCATCAACATTATAAGTAACATATACATCAGGAGTATCACTAGAAGTGCTTACTATAGAGGTTATTGTACCTATAGTATCCACTTTATTACTATTATCTAACGTTTTAATAGCTGTATATAAACCAATTGAAGTAATAGTAATACCAATGATTAAAAATGCTATGTATAATCTATTAATTTTTTTATTTAGCATAATTTAACTCTTTATCTACTACTGTATTCTCATCTTTTACTATGCTATTACTATTTATTATACCTCTTACTCTAGTCAATGGGTAAATATTAGTATTCTTACCAATAATAGTACCTGGATATAATACACTATTACATCCTACTTCAGTAGAGTCTCCTATTACAGAACCCATTTTTCTCATACCAGTAGGTAATTTTTTACCTTTATATTTGATATCAATGTTTGTACCATCATTCTTTAAATTACTAAGTATTACTCCTGCTCCTAAATGAACATGATATCCTAAGATAGAATCTCCTATATAGTTATAATGTGGTAGCTGACAATTATCAAAAATAATAGCATTCTTTATCTCAGTACTATTTCCTATTACACAATTCTTTCCTATAATAGCATTTCCTCTTATATATGCTCCTGGTCTTATTATAGTGTTATCATCTATTATACATGGTGCTATAATCGTTGATAACTTATCTATTTCTACATTACTTCCTACCCAGATATGGTCTTCTATTTCGGTATAATTATCTTTATCAAGATTATTACCTAAAGTAATAATATAATCTTTTATATATGGTAATACCTCCCAAGGATAATTTGTTTCTTTAAATAAATCTTTACTTATTGTTTTATTAATATCTAAAATACCTTTTAAATTCATATCTCATCCCTTCTATCATATTAAGTATATCATTTTTTTAAATGTAAAACAATATTTACTTAGTATATAGTAATAACTAATATATAATAGATATGGTTGATATCTTAACTAAAGACTTATCTTAAGACTTTAGTTAACCTCTAAAGACCCAGACTTTAGAGGATATAATAAAAGAGATATCTACATAGAGATATCATCTTTACATCTATTTATAAAATCTTTAAATATATTATTATATTGTGGTAATACTTCAGGATGAAATTGTACTCCTAATACGAAACGATCATTACCATTATATTCAATAGCTTCGATTAAATTATCTTCAGAATGAGCTACTACTTTAAAGCTACTTCCTACTTCGGTTATGGTATTATGATGAAGACTATTTACTATTATTTCTTTACGATCTAATATTTTATATAGAAGACTATCTTCATTAACATAATCTTTATGAGCTAAAGTAGTTAAATTTTTTCTTATTACTTCAATAGGCCAATGATCTACTCCGGTATCTATTGGTTTTATTATTCTTTTTCTTTCTTTATTTTCTATATTAACTGAATACATGGCTAGTGTTTGCATACCCATACATATTCCTAATATAGGTTTCTTTCTTTGATAGAAGTAATCTATTACTTTGAAATTTACTTCTTTGATATAGCTTCCTCCGGGTAATAATAAACCATCACACATATCTAGTGTTTCTTCTATTAATCTGTCATCTACTAATGGTATTAGTAGTGGCACGGCATCATTTTCTACTATTTTCTTGATATAATTATTACTATATTTATATACATCATAAAAGGCATCATTGGTCTTCATATATTCACTAGTGCCAAGTATGCCAATAATTACTTTCTTCATATTATCACCTAATTAATTATATTAATTAACATGGTTATTATTTCTTCTATAATGATATTTTTATTTTCTTCTCTAGTTATTTTATCTACTTTTATTTCTTTATGATAATATTTATTATTATCTTTGTTATAGATGCTTATAAATACTAGATTATCTTCTCCATAAGGATTATTTATATCTGGTCTACTAAGTTTTCCAGTTATTCCTACTCCATAATTGGAATTGGTATAATTACTAATTACCTTGCTCATTTCATCTGCTGTTTCTATTGAATATACGGTATATTTATCAATTATTTTACTATCTACCCCTAGTTTTATTTTATATTCATTAGAATATGTTACAGCACTAAATTTAAGTACTTCACTTGCTCCTGGTATATTAGTAATAGCATTTACTAGAGCTCCTCCGGTACATGATTCCATAGTACTAATGGTTTTATTATTTTTTATAAGTAATTCTACTACTTTATTCATTATTTCCTCTTTTGAAATATAAGCTTCTTTCCATCTCATACGCTAATGTTGTATGATTACCATGTCCTGGACATATTGTCATATCTTTAGGATATTTTTTTATTTTTTCGATACTACGCATCATTTCTTTATAGTCGCCATCATCTAAATCACATCTACCAATACCTAAACAGAAGACAAAGTCACCATCAAATAAAATATTATCTTCTTTGAAATAATAACTTACTGAATCTTTAGTATGACCAGGAGTATATATTACTTCAAAATTAAATGGTCCTATAGTATGTTCTCCTTCTTCTAAATTATCATATTTGTATACTAGATTTGGGTCAAATTCTTCTAAAGCTCCAACATGATCAAAATGATTATGAGTTATTAAAACTCCTGCTACTTTTTTATGGCCTATTACTTTCTTTATTCTTTCGTATTCATCACCTGGATCTACTACTATGACTTGTTTATCTTTTTCTAAGACATAACAATTTTCTTCTAATAATCCTACTACTTCTTTTGTTATTTTCATTTTTTCCTCCTACTTTATACCTGCTCTTTTACTTAATGCATCTTTAGCGGCTTCTTGTTCTGATGCTTTCTTACTACCAGCAGTTCCTCTTCCCATAATGATTCCATCTACTTTAACTATGGAAGTAAATTTTTTATTATGAGCAGGGCCTTCTTCATCTACTACTTCATAGATAATTGATTTTTTTACTGTTTGTGCTAGTTCTTGTAATGTACTTTTATAATCATGTAAGAAATCTACTTCTTTTTCAATATATTTTAAAATTATATTTAATACAAAACTTCTAGTAAATTCAAACCCTTGATCTAGATAAAGGGCCGCTACAAAGGCTTCAAAGACATCCGCTAATATTGTCTGATTAATCTCTTCCCCACTACCAACTCTTATATCCAAATCAAGTCCAATTTCTTTAGCATAAGTAGCACATGCTTCTTCACATACATAAGAAGCTCTCATTCTAGTCATCGTTCCTTCTTCTAAATGTCTTTCTTTATATAAATATTCACTAATAACAATTTCTAAAACAGCATCTCCTAAAAACTCTAATCTTTCATAATCAGGATAATTAGGATTCTCATTAGTAAAAGAAGAATGTGTTACCGCTTCCATATATAAATTCATATTCGTAGGATTAATATCCAATTTATTAAACACCTTCATGTTAATCACTCCTTACTTTACTAGCGGCAAAATAATTAATTTTCATACCCTTACTAGTAAATTTATCTTCATATTCTGTCGTAATAATATTATCTTTTTCTTTATGTAAATCATTACTAATCTCATTAATTGTATATCCATATTCCTTTAAAGAATCAACTGAATAATTAAATAAATCTAAATTATCTGTCTTCATTATAATATGATTATCTCCTCTAAATATATTATCATATCTAGCTAAAAATCTAGGACTAGTAAGTCTTCTCTTAGCATGCCTCTCTTTAGGCCATGGATCAGAAAAATTTAAATATATCAAATCAATTTCTTTATCAAATACATCTTCAATTAAACGAGCATCCGTCCTAATCAAATATAAATTATTTAATTCTAACTCATTAGTTTTTTCAACCGCTCTTAAAATAACTGAATCATACATCTCAATTCCAATATAATTAATATTAGGATTTTCTATAGCATTCTTAATAATAAAATTCCCTTTACCCATACCAATCTCAATATATATTGGATTATTATTATTAAATAATTTATGCCATTTACCCTTATATTCATTAGGATTATTAATAAAGTATTTTCCTTCAAGTATCCTCTCACTTGCACCTTTAATATTTTTTAATCTCATAATTCACCACATTTCATATATTAGTATTATATCACTATTTTTATTATTTGCATATAATAAAGTAGAAAGAAAGGAAAAATTATGTTCGATAGAGATATGATGTATGGTGGTTATTATCAAAATATTCCTGGTAATATGGCTTACGCTAATTATGGTTATCAAATGCCGCCAGGAGCAATGTTAAATAATGGAATGCTTCCTCAAATGACTGCTAATCAAAATAATCCCCTACTAGAATTAAATAATAGAATTACTAATCTAGAAAACAGAATAAAATTACTTGAACAAAAAATAAATAACTCAAGTAATACATATCAAGATGACAATTCTATATACATGATCTAAAAGAAAGTATAGACCATACTTTCTTTTATGCTTTTTTAAATATTAATTCAAATGAATCAGTATCATTAGCTATATACTTTAATACCATATATTCCCCATCTAATAAAACCTCTTGTTTACCACTTAAATAAAAATCATTATCCGCTATCTCCATAACATTATCTTTATATGTATATTTAACTTTTTTACATCTATCTTTTTTATTATCTAGATAACAAATCTTAATTCTATCATTAGATATTACAATATATTTACCATCAGTAGCAGGTATCAAGGAGACAGCCTCATCTCCTTTATTTACCTCCTGCTGAATAGCATTCCATCTTCCTACCAATTCATTAGCAGCCTTAGGTTTTCTAACCTTTATAGTAATAATAGTAAGTACTACTACTATTGCTATAATAGTAGCAATAATAACCATCATAACCATTTTTGTTTTCTTATCTATCTTTTTCATATTAGTAACAACCTCTCAATGCTCCACCTGATTCATTAGCCCAATAACAAGCACCATTTACACATTTTGTATCATATCTACCAGTACCAATACAATCTTTAGCAATACTACAGCTACATTTACCAGTAGATATTGCTCCTCCACCAGAGCCTCCACTACTAGTACAACTAACAACAGTATATTTAGTTGAAGCCGTAGAAACATTTCCATTACCATCAGTACATTTAAATTCTGTTGTAATACCACCACTTCTTAAAGTATTAAGATTATCTCTAGCATTTGCAGTAGTAGTACCAGTACCTGTTGAAATAGTATCATTATCATGCATCCAAGCACTTATTTTTCCAGAACCACTCCTATCTGTACAAGTAAGTGTTAATCTCGTTCCAGAACATACCCTATAAGCTCCTGATGGATCATAATCTAGTCCCGGAGCAGTAGTATTCTTAGTCCATTTAGCATAAAGAGTTTTATTACCAGTTGTTTGATATGCATTATTGATAAAAGTACCAGAACTATTTACATAGTTAGTTCCACTACCATTAGTACCAGTATAATATCCACCAAATACATAAGCCGTTTTAGTAGGTTTAGTAATATTATATCCACCAGATAAACAACTTGTTAAAGTACTATTAGTATAGTAATAACATACTGTTCCATTAATAGTCTTAGTCGTATTATATTGATAATATACCGTTGTAGTTCCTGCTGTAGTAGCACTCTGATTATTTAGTGTTATCGTATATACAGCTGGAGACCAATAAGCATATAAAGTTTTATTACCAATTGTAGTATATAGATTATGAATAAATCTACCATCCTTATCTACATATTGTGTTCCACCACCACTTGTACTAGTATAATAACCATTAAAGGTATAACCAGTTTTCGTAGGTTTAGTAAGAACATAACCACTAGATAAACAATTTGTTAAACTACTATCAGTATAATAGTAACATACCGTTCCATTAATAGTTTTAGTCGTATTATATTGATAATATACCTTTGTAGTACCATTACTAGTAGCACTCTGAGTATTCAATGTAACAGTATAAACACTTGCTTCCCATTGTGCATAAAGAGTAGTAGTACCAATAGCAGTATAAGCAGTACCAGCATTATAAGAAGTACCACTTCCATCAGCTTTAGTATTCCAATTAACAAAAGTATATCCACTTCTCGTAGGCTTAGTACTACTTAAAGTTATACTACTACCATCTAATTTAGTCTGACTAGCAGGAGCCCCGCTACCACCATTAGCATCATATGTTATAGTTTGAACTTGCTTCCAGTTAACACCTAAAACAACAGTACAATCACTACTAGAAGCATCACAGAAGTCACTTGCTTTATATACAGGGTCTTGATTAAATAATTTACCACTAGTAGAACATCCACTTAAACATTTCCATTCATAATTTTCTGGAGCACTATATCCAGAATAAGTAATATTTAAGAACTCTGAATTATTATAATCAGGAAGACCTGAACTATTAGTACTAGCACCATAATCTAATGTATAGAAGACCTCATAATAAGTACTACCATTAGGATCAGTCCTTGAAATAATACCATTACTATCTTGTTTCCATTTGTAAGTATTACCTGAACTACTACTAGTAGCTTGAACAGTACCACCATTAGTACTAAATTTAAAGTTTACTTTATTAATCTTCCATATTGCATATAAAGTTAAGTCACTGGTTGGTGTATATGTAGTACCAGGTGTATAACTAACAGTAGTAGCACCAGATGAAGAACCCCAACCTAAGAAAGTATAACCAGTACGTATAGGTTTAGTACTACTAGCAGTAAAACTACTTCCATTAATAACAGACTGACTAGCAGGAGCCCCACTACCACCATTAGCATTATAAGTTATAGTATGTACCTTCTGCCAATTAGCATTAAGTTCCACAGTACAATTAGCACTACTAGCATTACAGAAATCACTAGCATTATAAACAGTACCAGAAGCGAATACCTTTCCACTAGTAGTACATCCACTCTTACATACCCAAGCACTATTAGCAAGAGTAGTATATCCACTCTTAGATATCTTCAAATATGTAGAATCACTAGTATTAGCAGGAAGTCCTGTACTAGAAGTATTATCACCATAAGTTATTGTAAAGAAATCAGTAGTAGCAGTTCCACTGCCTACTTTTCTTGATATCGTACCCGTAGAACCAGCAGTCCAAGTATATGTAGTCGTACCATAAGTAGTAGGACTAGTAAGTGTACCACCATTAGTATTAAATCTTACAATTACTTTATGCAAAGTAGTTTGCTCCCATACCGCATATAAAGTAGTACTAGTAATATCACTATAATCATATTCTTCACCAGCTTTAAATGTCGCTGTTGTAGCACTACTAGTAGTAGCCCATCCTTTAAAAGTATAATTAGTTCTTGTAGGTATAGTATCAGATATTCTTACCTTCATACCTTCAATTATTGTTTGACTAGCAGGAGCCCCACTACCTTTATTAGCATTATAAGTAATTGTTTTAGTCTGTTTCCAGTTAACATTAAGTTCAACTGTACAATCACTACTAGAAGCGTCACAGAAGTCACTAGCAGAATAAACTTTAGATTGATCATATACTTTACCACTAGTTGTACATCCACTCTTGCATATCCAAGCACTATCAGCAATAGTAGTATATCCACTTCTAGTAATTTTCAAATAAGTTGAAGTATCACTTCGATCAGGAAGGCCATCGCTTCCTGTTTGAGAACCATAGTTTATTGTAAAGAAATCAGAAGTAGCAGTACCACTACCTACTTTTCTCGATACCGTACCACCAGATGCCGTCCAAATATAAGTAGTACCATTATAAGTTGTTGAAGAAGCAAGAGTACCACTATTAGTATTAAATCTTACTATTACCTTATTTTGTGACCATACTGCATAAAGAGTAATACTCTTATTAGTCGTATAACTACCACCAGGTTGATATGTAGCAGTAGTAGCACTACTAGTAGTAGCCCAACCCTTAAAAGTATAACCATCTTTACTTGGAACACCGCTATTTAAAGTTAAACTAACATCTTTAGTTTTAGTTTGATTAGTAGGAGCATTCTTACCACCATTAGCATTATATCTAACCGTATATGTAGAACTATCACTATTGCCAACATTTAAATAATAAGGATTGGCACTAGTACCTTCTCCACCAGCAACTTCAGTTTGAGCAATCAAATAAAGTGTAGGTACTACAGCTTCAGCTTGTGCCGTATTATATGCAGAATAAGCAGTAGCTCCACTATCTTCTACAGACCAAGCAACATAACCATTATCTGGATATGTAGTTAATAGATGAGCAAAAGCTCCATTAAATATACCTTTCATCCAATTATTTGCCGTACAAGTACTATTATTATATGCATTAAGTTCACCAGTACAATTATTAAAATCAGCTGCATAACCATAATCACTAGCATAAGGAACCGCTACCTTGCCTTGCCAAGAAATAGAATTACCACTAAAGACATTAGATCCTCTTTCTTTAGCATAAACAAGATTAGCATAAGTAGCAGCAGCTCCCGAACCAAGTGGCCAAGTAGTATCCGCTATTATATTTCTTGTAGAATCATTTTTAATACCACTAGAAGTAAAATTACATGCTCCAGTACCATTATTCGCCGCATTATAACAATTCCCTTCTTCAGCATTATAATATAAACTAGCACCAGCACTCTCATCATCATATCCAGGATTAAGTAATTTCATAAGAGTAGCCTGTGTCCAATCATTTTTACCATTACCACTATTAACAGTAGATGAAGAAGTATCCCAAGAATATGAGCCAATCGATTCATTTCTAATAAGTTTAGTCTTACCATCAAAGACACCAACTATTCTCCATTTTTCACAATTAGTAGATGGATAAGTTTCACAATTAAAATATACATAATTATTAGGACTTGCTCCATAATAACGTAAGTTATCATTATTATCTTTCATAATTTTATTAGCAGTAGCATAACTATAATTAATACTATCATTAGTTACAGTAGTTTTATTTGCATCATTATATAAATGAGTAATATAACGAGATAATGTTCCTAAATGTATTTCACTAACAATTGATACACCACTAGGAACTATAAGTTCACCACCATTTTCATAACCCAAAATAGTGGACAATGTAGTAGAAGCACTATTAGTAGATTTATTTTCAACATATAACTTAATAAATTTACTTTCACCATAGTTTATTTTATCTTGAGCATCATCATCAGAATCTGAAAAAACCTTAACTGTAAGACCCGTTCCAGTATAACCAACACCATAATTAACTGCTCCTTTATTTTTATTAGTTATCTTGTAATAAACCGTCTTAGAAGAACCAGCTGGAACACTAACAACTGACCCATCTCCTACTGTTACAGTATACATATCTCCATTAGCAGTTATATTATTACTTAATGCAAATGTTTGATATAAACCTGCTATTGCAATAGCAGCTATTATAATACCAACTACAATAATTACTCTCTTCTTCATAGTATCTACACTCCTATTATAACTCTTTTACTATCCATAATAATATTACCATATTTTTAAATATACTTCAATAACTTTTATGATTTTTTCTTATCTTTTTTCACTCTAAGCCTAGGTCTTATAGTGTTGTTGTCAGCCTGTAGTCTAACAGCAAAAGCAATTATGGTATTAAAAAAAGTTAGTCATTATAACTAACTCTTATTATTATTATTATTATTATTATTTTAATTTTCTTCTATTATAAGATTTAGGAACTTTTAAATTATCATAAGAATTCCCTGTAATTTCTTTTAATAAATTCTTAGCAAACTCTGCTAATTCAGTTTTTATATAAATAAGTCTTTTTAATGTAGTATAATCTTTACTTACAATATCCTCTAATATTTTTCTAATTTTTTCACCATTAGATAATCTCTGACTAATTATTTCTGCTAATTCAGGATTTAACTTAATATCATCAAGTAAATATTGTTGTAATTCTTCTCTAATCAATCTTGAAGCTTCATCTTCTTCCGTAAATAAAACAGGATCAACATAACCATTTACTTCTTCCCAAGGTTCCTCTACTACATCAAACATATTATAATATCTTTCTGTTTTGGTTGTTTGCATTTCTATCATTCTCATAACCATCTTAGTCATTATTCGGTATAATCCTTCTAATGTTTTACCTCTATAGCCATTAACAGCTCTAGTTACTTCTAATAAGCAAGAAGATACAAGTTCTTTTTTATCTTCAAGAGATAATCCAGGTATTTTATTAACAAATAATGTAATTCTCTTAACATTACTTAATATCAATTCATCTCTAGCTTTTAAATTACCCTTTTTATATAATCTAAATAATTGTTGTTCTTGAACACCTGATAAATTAACAAATTCATTATCAATAAATAAATCATCAGTAATAACATCAACACTATCACTTATATGTGTTTTATGTTTGCTTTCTTTTATTTCAGGTTTTATTACTTCTTGCATTTCTTTTAATTCTTTCATACTCTTTAAAGAATATTCTCTAATAGTATCCGAATATTTTTTAATTTCATAAAATACATGTTGTGGACTAAGTCCAGAATTTTCCGCTATTCGCATTCCACCTATCTCATTAACATAATATTCCATTAATATATTTTTCCCATCAGCAGGTAAACAACTAATAGCCATCTTTATTTTTTCATACATTTCCTTTTTTTCATATTCTTCTTTTGGATCTAATAATTGACTTAAATAATCACTTTCTAAACCATAAGTAAAAGTCTCTTCCCTCTTTAATTTCATATCCATATATCTTTTTATTGCTCTATCCAAATAAATAGTAATACCAGAATATATAGTTTTACTATCATAATTACAAGTATCAATTAGTTTAATAACTTCAATCATACATATATTTATTAATTCTTCTCTTTCATCTTTAGTAATCCCTTTAACACTTTTAACAATAGTTACTACTCTTGGAATTGCACCATTAATAAATTCTTCTCTAGCAGTCTTATCACCATTTTTTGCTCTAATGTATAATTCACTAGTTTCTTTCATTGATAATTTTTTAGGTAATTCACCTACAAATAAATTACTACTTTCTTTCATTTTTAATTCCCCCTGATTTTAATACTTTAATTAATTTTAAATTTAACGCATCCCTATAAATTTCATTAGTTTCCGAAGTCGCTCCATTAATAAAATTAAACATATTATTATCTAAATAATTTTCCATCTTTACTTTCGTATCTAATGTTTTCAAAAAATACATTTCTTTTGACATTTTTCTTTTTCTAAATTCATCACATTCTATCTTAGTAAATCTATCACTAATAGTCTCTCTTATTTCATCAAAATCTATATTATTAATCATACCAGTAATATATTCAATTCTTCTTACTGAATATAACATTTTAGTAAACTCTTCAATAGTAAGTTCCTTTTGATAGTAGCTTTCAATAATAAGTGGATAATTCTCTACAAGTATAGATACAACACTAAGAATATCTTCTTTTGTAGAAGTATCTTGTACAAAACCAATTATATCAATTAATTTATCATGTAATATAAAAGATTTATAAATATTTTTCTTATCATTCAAAATATTAATAAGATCATCTAAACTATAGTCTAAGACTTCTGATATTTCATCATAAGCACTTTCTTTAGCTCTCTGAAGTGGTATTCCAAAGTAATCATACTTTTTTATATATATAGTATCCTGCATATTCTGTCTGCGATCTCCAGTAGGATCAAAAACATATACACCACTTCTATTATATTTTGTATCATTAACATTTACTATTACTCTTTGATGTCTTTCTTTATAAGATATAAGAGGCTTAGCTTTTATTCCTAGAGAATTTAATATAGCCACTGCTAAATTAGAATAACCAGAACAAACAATAGCATCCTGTTCTTCTAATAAAAGTCTATCTAAATCTCTTCCATTAAGATAATCATTATCATCTTTTTTATATATTTTATACTTTACCATATCATATACATACATTATTGTCTCAAATGAAGACAAATTATATTTTTTAATATTATCTGCTAATGAATTAACTAAAGTTGATAATTCATATAACTTATATATATTAATTGGCGTATTTTCTTGTTGATATCCAATCTCTATATCGTATTCCTTTAGTTTTTTCAAATCATATTTACCTAATACTTTACTATACTCTTTTAATGATAATTCATTACATAATATAATTACTTTATTATTTAAAGAAATAGCTAAAGAAATAGCAGACTCAATATCCTCTTTTTGACATTCTATAACTATTGTACCATCAATCTTTTTCATTCTATTATAACTATTTTTAAAATGATTAGTAGCATTCATTAATATTGAAAATAAAGGATATCTTTCTTCAATTAATATCTTTTCAAGTTCCTCTACTTTTTTATTATTAAAAATACAATATAACATATAATCTCTTATTTTATCTGAAGGACAAAAACTTTTAATAATCTCATCTTCATAAAATAAGTATTCAATTATTTCTTTATTATTTTTATTTTTTAACAAAGATAAATCGGGTACCGATATTTTAATAGTATCATCTATAGTATTAATACTAGTTCTCTTACTACTTATTATTTTCAACTTCATAACCTTCACCCTTATAACTATTTTTTACATAAACTATATAATATTTTAACTTCTTTAATACTTAGGTTACGATATTCTCCTGGCATTAAACCTTTTAAATCTAGAAAAGCAATTTTTTCTCTTCTAAGTTTCATAACTTTATACCCTAATGCTTCAAACATCTTCTTAATTTGATGATTCTTTCCTTCATGAATTGTTAGTACCAATGTTGATGTTTCTTTCTTTTTGTCAACACTCTTTAATCTAACACTTGCTTTTTTAGTTTTAATTCCATCAATAACAATACCATTTCTTAATTTTTGAATATCTGGTATTTGAACTATTCCTTTTACTTTAGCAATGTATGTTTTATCTACTTGTGAGTCTGGTCTCATTAATAAGTTAGCCAAGTTTCCATCATTAGTTAATATTAAAGCCCCAGTAGTATCATAATCTAGTCTTCCAACCGGATATATTCTAGCATTTGTTTCAATTAAATCTATAACTGTATTTCTACCCTTCTCATCGCTAGTAGTAGTAACAACACCTTTAGGTTTATTTAATAAATAATATTCATATGCTTTACTATTATCTAAAATATTACCTTCTACAACAATAATATCACCAGATTTAACAGTAGTTCCTAATTTAGTTACTACCTCTCCATTAACTTCGACTAAACCTTTTAAAATTAGTTCTTCAGCCTTTCTTCTTGAACAATATCCTGATGTTGCAATTCTTTTTTGAATTCTTTCCATATATACTTCCCCTTTCAAAGCACATTTATTATACTATAACTTTGAATATTTTTCATCTATTTTTGTAACTTTTTTATTTTTTTTCATAAAATATATTGAAAAGCAATATATTTTTTGATATAATTAGTATGTTCTTTGGACGTATAGCCAAGTGGTAAGGCACGGGACTGCAACTCCCTGAGCGTTGGTTCAAATCCGACTACGTCCTCCAATATTTTACTACATAGTCCTAACAGAAAGGACTTTTTATATAAATTAAAAGATGATTCTTATGATCATCTTTTCTTATACATTTTCTTTACATCCATCATATCATTAGCGGTTACATATTGATTAAAATAATCATACATCATATCATATTCTTGAAATTCTAATGGATATATCGCCCACTTTAACAAGTCTAAATCATTGTGCCTTATCATAATATTAGTTATTATTTTTATATCATCATCATTTTCACATCTTTGATTTATAATTTTAATCATATCCATAATAGTTTCATTTCTTTTAGCTTTTTTATTCTTAAACATTCTATATGCCAATATTGATATTAATTCTACTAGAGTCTCATCTAACACCTCAAAAATTTGATCAAAAATTTTTTTATCTTGAATAGGATCAATATAAACATCTTGTTTTTGTAAAAGATGATTATACTCTTCAAGTAAAGAAGTATCATTTAAATTATGATTGTCTTGACAACCAAATGCACTATAATTAGTCATCACTACTTTATTAGCATGAATTTTTTCATGAATTAAAGTAACTATTAAATTATCAATATCATAATCACTATCAGTAACATTTCCCAATAAAGTATTATAAAATTTACCATTTAATACTATTATTCCTTCTTCAAAAGAATTTTGTAATAATTCATTACTTTGTGGTAATAAGAATGCCCCTGAACCATACATATTCTTTGATGATAATATTATTGGAACATTTTTTGGTAAAATAATATCATTATAATCCAAGCCAAAAAGTTCCTTAATAAAATCTTTTATAATAATATTAGTTAGTCTATCTAACTCATGTATAGTCATCTTACTATTCTCCAATATTTTTCTTTTTAACTCTTCTTTTTGCTAAATTTTCTTGTCTTTTTTCTTCATCATATACTGCTCTTTTTTCTTTTTTTAATCTTCTAGCTTCTTCTACTGAATTTACTCCAAAATATAACATACTTAATTGATCTCTAGCTTCTTGTATTCTTTTACGATCATACTTTGATAAATAAACTTTACGTTCTGGTACAAAATTATCACAACCAGTAACTACCATTTCATCTAATTTACCATCTTTAGTAAAAATTTGATATCCATCAGTAATAAAAGGATATTCTTCAATTTCTTTTTTAACAATATCTTCTACTTTAGAACATTGAAGTGGTGATGCACAATCACACTTCCAACATAAATGTATTTTTCTTGCTACATCGTTTGGCATTCTTACTTCTTCAGCCCTAGCAATCTCAGTAACTTCTCCATTTTCTTTTTTAAATATCATTTTTCTTTCCTCTTTCATATTATTTTCCCCCTTTGCTTCATAAGCAAGATATATTATATCAGTATTTTCATTTTTGTCAAGTTTTTTCGAATAATTGTTTGTTAAATAATAATATTAAAATAATGAATAAAAGAGTGCTTTTGCACCCTTTTGTTATCTACCCCTATTTCTTCCTCTAGGACTAATTAATTGTCCTCTATCAAGAAGATCATTTTGAATTCTGTTAGCCTCACTTAATGTTTGAGCACCAAAATAAAGTAATCTAAGTTTCTTTCTAGCATCAGAAATTTTTGCTTGTTCTTGAGGAGTTTTTTGTTCTGCTTTTATATATTGATAATCTTTACATTCTGTAACAATCATTCTATCCATATTACCATTAGTATTAAATACTTGGTAACCACTTGTAATAAATGGATAAGCTTCAATATTTTTCTTCTTAATATCCTTTACTTTGTTACAATTAGCAGGACATCCGTTAGCACAATCCCAGCATAAATGTGTTACACCAGCTTGAACACCTAAATCAGCTCTTTCAGTTATTTGACTTACACTTACTTCATCATTTTCTTTTCTTATTAAAATTTTTTCTACTTCTTTCATTAAAATTTCCCCCTTTGCTTAAAAAGCGAGACTTATTATATCATATTATATTTTTTTGTCAAGTGTTTTTTCGAATATTTGTTTGTTCATCAAAATACAAATTTTAATATAATTGACAGTAGATTATATAAATGTTATAATAAAAAGCGTTTAAATTTAAAGGAGAAGGAGTTATGGAAAGAGATTTAGCAATCGTATATCAATCTGAATTATATAAAACCAAGAAGATCATTTCTAAACTAAATAACATTGGATTAAATACTACTAATTATGAAAATGCCGTATATGACATTGAAGAAACATGTAGAAATAATAACAAAGAAGATTTAAGAAAAGGCTTAGATTCACCATTTGTGGTAGACTATCTAGAAGCAAACTATTCTAAAGCAATTAATAGTCTTAAAGTAATTCAAAAAGAATTATCTAAATATGAAATATATATTAAAGTTGATTCTTTTACTACTCTATTAAAAAGTATTATCAAAAATAATAAAATTACATCTAAACAACTTGATGAAATAACTCCTAAGTTAATTAGTATCTTAAATGAGTTAAAGAAATCCAACACCTTGGATTATTCTACTGAAAAAGATATAGTTGAATCCATTTACAAGATTACTTATTATTTATTAAAAGAAGAAATTAAACATGGAAGAAAAAATTTATATAACGCCTTAATAACTGATGAAATACACACAATATATTTAGATAAAGAAATATCAATTGAATTAGAACAATTAGAGAGAAATGATAGTAAAAACACCAATATTTTTAATAGAAAAAATATACTTGATTTAAATGGTATTAATAGCCACTATTTAGACTATGAATTATTATCACTACTAGTAGAGCCATTCAAACAAAAAGAAGATATTGAAGATGTAAAAGATTTAATTCCTTTATATCAAGATATTAATACAAAATTACATAACTATAGACGAAGACTAAAAAATATATCAAATAATATTGAAAATGAAAAAAAAAAGATGAAAAAACAGCAAAAAAGTACTAATTATATTAAAAGTATTTTTAGTATTATTCTTAGTACTACTATTACTACAGCTTTATTTGGAGGAGCTTATCTTGGAGCAGAAGTGCTAGCTAAGAAAAATAGCAAAGCCAAAAGTACTACTATTACAACCTATGATACTAGAGATAATAGTGAAACTACTACCAAACCATTTTATTCTACCGACTATACAGATAGTATTCGTGTTACCAAATATGAACCATATCGTAAAGCACTAGCGGGCTACTATAGATATGTTACAGATTATGATCTAGGAAATATAGCCAATCTATCAAATCAAGAAATAATGAATCTTGATCTTGATGGCTTAGGAATTGCAAAAAATTCCCATAAAGAATTTAAAGAAACTATTTCTTATATAGATACCTATGATGATATATATTATACTATTTCTAAGATTTCTGTTGATGAGAATAATTTCACATACGATCAAAATGTATTTTGGGGTTATTTTGCATACCTTGAAATCTTAGCAATATTAATATATTCAGGTATTAATATTGCACCACATAGTCATATACTTATTGGATTAATTAAAGACGTTAAAAAGATTAAAAACGATATAAAAAACTCTAAAAATTATAATAAAGAAAACGAAAAATGTATTCAAGAAAGAAATAGAATTATTAATGAAGTTAAAGAACTATTAAATAAATACGACTATGAACTTAGAAAATTATTTGAGTATGCTGATTTTATATGTAAATATGGAAACGATGAAGTCTCTGCTTGCTTAAGAGAAACACTTGATAGTATAAATGAAGAACTTACTCTTATAGAAGAAAAAGAACAAGGTACTATTGTTAAAGATACTGTAAATAAAATTAAGAAAAGAACTAGATAACAATTTTCTAGTTCTTTTAATTTATTAAACTATAAGTCCATAATCCTTTTATCTGAGGAGCTATTACATCATACTCCCATAACTTAGAACTTCTTTCTTTACTATTAGGATCATTTACAACAATCTTATCATCTTTAATACCAGTTAACACTATAAAGTGACCTACTGTCGTAAAATCTCCTGGTCTCATACTTGCTATTAAAGGATGACCACTATTTAATTCATTATATAAATTTTGTTTAGATAAAACTATTTTTTTACCAGTTACACCAAATGGTTCAACACCAGTAGACATTAAATCCCACTTAGTACCCCACTCTTCAGTATAATAACCTTTTTTATAAGAATACTTTGCAATATCATAAGGCGTAGTATCATTCTTACCAGTTAAACCTGCCACTACCATAGCAAGTGATGTAGGACCGCAGCCATTAACAGCTATAACATTATCACCATAAATACCATAACCCCATTTCTTGTCATATTGTAGTAATAAAGGATATTCACCTTTAGTTACTTTACCAATATTATCAATATAAACATGACCTTTTTTATCTCCAAAGTCATACATATAGCTTATCATATCTTTATTACGAGATAACATTTCTAATAATTTCTCAGGATATATATCTTTATTTGCTAATACTTCCTTATACCGATAATCTTTTTTAGCAATATTTTCTAATATACCATAAATATCATCAGGATTTACTTCTACTTCGTCTACACTACCATTATCATCAGTAGTATTACCAGTAACTTCATTACTATCATTAACAACATTATCATTAGTTTTAATATCTAATTTAACATCGGTAGTTTTATTATCATTTACTCTATTACTATCTATACCATATACTATTCCAACTATTGCAAAGCATGGTATTAATACCAATAATACCTTAGTAAATGGTTTTAATTTTCTTTTTCTCTTTCTTTTACTTGCCATACTACACCTCTTTTTACATCTCTTATAATTATACTATGAATATTTTTAAAAGTAAATTAGTATAGAGAGAATTTTAAATATTTCTCTCTATTATTTTTTTATTATTTAATAGTCTTTCATCATCATCATTCATAGTAATAGCAATATTAATATTTTTTAAAGATGCTTTATATTTACCCATGTAATAGAAGGCTATACTTCTAATATCATAAATAGTACTATCCCAACTAAATATCTCATTTATATAAGTCATATTCTTATCTTTAATATTAAGGGCCTTATTAGTATAATATATAACCTTATTATAATCATTTAAATTATAATATAAAAGAGCCAATTCTACATAAGCATCTCTTAAATATGGTGCTTCTTTAATAGCCTTTTTATACCAAAGAATAGCTTCATCATATCTTTCTAAATAACTATAACATCTACCAATAAAGCGCATTGAAGCTGCTCTCTCATCCTTCCAAGTAGCACTCTTTAAATTTAAATGTCTAATAAGAGTATCAATCGCGGCATTATATCTTTTATAATACATATACTCTCTACCCAAATAATGCATATTTCGATCATCTTCCGGATTCTCATTAACAAACATTTCTAGTAATGGTAAATAATTACTTCTACTCTTTTCCGGATCGGGATAATGATTTAATATTATATCTTTTATTATTATCTTTTTTTCTTCTATATCAGGAGTAAGCACTTCATGAACTGGATGAGTCCATCTATAACCATTACGACTATGAATTTTATCTAAATAAAAACTTACTAATGGTATCTCATTCTCTAGACGCCAATTATAAGTATATAATGCTCTAGTAGTATCTTCCTTCCAGACTTCTTCAAGTAGTCTTCTCCATCCTGGTAATAACACCTCATCTAAATCTATACAAACACATATATCCGTATCTTTATCAACCATATCTAAAGACCTGTTTCTAGCAGTATCAAAACGCCATGGTGATATTACCTCTCTTTTTATTATAACCTTATCCTTATCCTTTAATAAATTATAAGTATTATCACTACTACCAGTATCTAATGCAAATATCTTATCAGCTTCTTTAACACTATTATACCAAGTATCAACATATTTCTCTTCATTCTTACATATAGCATATACACATATTTTATATTTCTTCATAACCATTCCTCACTCTATAATAATTTATGCATATTTAAATAATAGTTAATATAAATTCTATTAATATTTATAAATTCATTTACATATATTAAATTGTATGATACAATTATTTTGATAATAAAGGGATGTGGGATGAAGCCGGCAAAGATTATAAAAGAGTAAAAAAACTTACTATATAATAAAAGAAAGCCATAAGCTTTCTTTTATTCAACAGTAACAGACTTAGCAAGATTTCTTGGTTTATCAATATCACAATTCTTTAACTTTGCTACATTATAAGCAAGCATTTGCATTGGTACTATTACTAATAATGGATTTAATATTTCATCATAATCATCTACTAATATAGTATAATCAGCAAAATTATTATCTTTAATATTAGTAATAGCAATAATCTTAGCTCCGCGAGCAGCTACTTCTTTTAAATTACTAATTGTTTTATCACTAATTGTCTTATCAGTAACTACTGATACTACTCCAAAATCTTTATCTATTAGTGATATACTACCATGTTTTAGTTCTCCAGCTTGAAAGGCTTCACTATGGATATAAGATATTTCTTTTAATTTTAGACTACCTTCCATACTTAAATAGTAATCAATACCTCTTCCTAAATAGAAGATATGTTCTTTATCTTTAAGGATATTTGCTATATTACTATAATTGTATTCATTTATATATTTAGTAATTAAATTAGGTAACAACTTAAGATCTTCAAGTAACTTTGTTTCTTTATTATTATCTTTAAATGCTAATAAAAGAAGAATTAATACTTGAGCTAGATATGCTTTTGTTGTAGCTACTGCTACTTCTATACCTGCTTCTGTATATATAACACTATCTGCTTCTCTTGCTATTGATGAATCTCTTCTATTGACAATAGCCAGTGTATCAATACCGTTTTCTTTAGCTAGTTTTAGAGCCGCTAATGTATCTGCTGTCTCTCCTGATTGGGATATTAGTATTACTAGTGTATCTTTAGTAAAGAAATTCTTTTGATATCTATATTCTGATGCATAATAGACTTCCGTTTTAATATTAGCATACCTTTCTATATAGTACTTACCTATTTGTCCTGCAAAAGATGCTGAACCACAAGCTACTATATCAATATTTTTATATTTTTTGATATTATAGATATCTTTAATTTTATTATTCTTTGTATATAAATTAAGTATATTCTTTACTACTTCTGATTCTTCATTTATTTCTTTTAACATAAAGTGATCATAACCATTTTTACTTATACTATCAATTGTTCCTGCATACTCTTTTACTTCTTTAGTTATTTCTTTTCCTTCACTATTATAATATTTAATATTATCTTGCTCTAATTCTACAATTTCATTATTATTTAATACAATATATTTATTTGTTACATGTAAGATAGCGGGTATATCACTAGCAAACATATTACCATGATCAGATACTCCCACTATTAAAGGTACATCTTTTCTTATACCATATATTTTATTAGGTATATCACTATTTATGATATTAAAAGCATAACTTCCTTTTAATATTTCTTTTAATTTAACTAATATTTTTAACATATCTTTATTTTCTTTATATAATTTATCTATTAGGGCTGCTGCTACTTCACTATCGGTACTAGATTTAAAGTTATAACCTTCTTTTTCTAATTCTTTTTTTAATTCTTCATAATTTTCTATAATACCATTATGGACTAATGTTATTTTTCCTTGATTATGAGGATGAGCATTATTGTCTGTTACTCCTCCATGAGTAGCCCATCTGGTATGGGATATTCCTAAACTTGCTTCATCTTCATAATTTAATATTTGATCTAAGTTTTTTATTTGACCTTCTTTTTTATATATTTTGATATTATTATTTTTATCTAAATAGGCTATTCCTGATGAATCATAACCTCTATATTCTAAGGATTTTAATCCTGTCATTATATTTTTAATTACATTTGTTTTTCCTGCATAACCTACTATGCCACACATATTTTACCTCTTTCTTATATGTGATTATTATTTTGTTATACAATATTGATTTTGTTTTTTATAATAATCTAATGAGTATATAACCCAGAGTAACATCCGCCGAATATTCGATAATTACTCTCCTCGTCAACCTTATTATGGTTCAGGCGCTAGTTTATAATTTACCTCCTTTTATATTTATAAACTTTAGTATATTATATCAATATTAATATATTTTGTAAACTATTTATTATTATATTCATTCTAAGCTTTACATCTTAGAATGTCATTCCTAGCCTAAAGTCTAGGAATGAATAGTATTAAGATATTATATTCGCGGTGAAATACTTTCTAACTAAGATAATTCCAAATAAAAAATATATACATGTTATTAAAAAACGAACATATATTTTGAAAAAGTATTGCTATTTTTATTAAAATTTGATAAAATGTATACAGGAAGAGAAATTTATCCATAATAAAAATGGGTAACACCTTGTGTGAAGGTGTTCTCTCCATTGTTTAAATGAAGGCACCCCCTGGGTGCCATCTTTTTTATTTTCTGTGTATCATATTATCAATATAGATAATAGTGATAAGAGTAATCCAAGCAAATGCAAGGACTAGTTCCATTACTCAAGCCTCCAAAACCCCCAAGGGTATTAATAAAGGTCTTTTCATCATAGAATCACTCCTCTCCCTTGAGATAATCAAGAAATTGGAGAGACGCACCTTATTGGTGTTACCTAGATAATTGTACTATAATTTTACTTAATAGTCAATATAATATGACTATTTATTTTAATTTATATATACATACAATTGTTTATAATAGAGACTATTATATAGGCTCTATTATACCACGTAAAACTTAAATTTATTTAAGGCCCGCGTGGGCAAAAGAAAAAGAGATTAGATATAAATCCTATCTCTTTTATTTTTAGTTTTCTTTTCAGTATAATATTTATCTACTAAAACAACTTCTTTATTTTTAAGACTTAACTTAGTATCAATAATTCTTTGATTAGTAGAACCTCTAAAAACACAATCTAAACTCTTTTTTTCTAAAATAAATGGACCATCTACTAAAACATCGATAAGTTTTAAAAAGTCAATTATTTTAGGATTATCTTTAGCGAGTTTAATAAGTGTTTCATAAGTAAAACCAGTATAACACCATATATTCATCTTTTTGCTTTTAATATATTTAGCAATCTCTATACATTCTTCTACTTGATAGAAAGGATCTCCTCCCGAAAAAGTAATACCATCTTGTCCTTCTAATGCATCAATTTGTTCTTTAACTTCTTCGATATCAATTAGAAAACCATCATCAAAAGAATGAGTCTGAGGATTTTGACATCCAGGGCACTTATGCAAGCACCCTTGTGTCCATAGTACTGCTCTTATACCTTCACCATCTACTATACTATCAGACATAAGAACAGGACTAGCAAGTCTAATCTTCATTATTTATTAGATAGTAATCCTTCAGTACCGTGTTTTACTCTATCTCTTTCTTCTGCTCTTTTACCATTATTAAATCTGTCTACAGTACCTACTAGATATCCAGTAATTCTTCTAATTCTTTCAAAACCTACACCCTCACCTACTAATTTTTCTTTAGTTTCTTCTTTCATTTTAATTACCTCTTTTCTTTATTTAACAATTACAACTATTTTTATAGTCATTTACTCTTTCTATTGGAACACCTTCATATGCTTTTCTACCACATCCAGGACAAACGTCTCCGATTACACCAACATAACCACATACTGGATCTCTATCTACTGGATGGTTAATTGCAGCATATCCCATATCATTTTCATACATTAATCTAATTATCTTTTCAAATGCTTCTAAGTTATTAGTAGTATCTCCATCTAATTCTATATAACTAATATGACCAGCATTAGTATATTTATGATATGGACCTTCCTTCTTAATTTTATTTACTATTGATATATTATAATATACTGGTACATGGAATGAATTAGTATAGTATTCTCTATCAGTAACACCTTTAATCTTACCATATACAGCTTTATCTATATTAATAAATCTACCAGATAAACCTTCTGCTGGAGTAGCAAGCAAAGTAAAGTTTAACTTATATTCCTTAGCATACTCATCACATCTATTTCTCATAAATTCAATAATCTCAAGTCCTAATTTTTGAGCCTCTTCACTTTCGCCATGATGTTTACCAATCAAAGCTTTAAGACATTCAGCAAGTCCTATAAAACCAATTGATAAAGTACCATGTTTAAGTATCTTTCTTAATCTATCATTAGGTTTTAATTTATCTGAATCTATCCATACTCCTTGTCCTAATAAGAATGGAAAATTATAAAGTCTCTTATTACATTGAATTTCAAATCTTTCAAGTAATTGATCTTTAACTAAATCCATTAGTTCTCCTAGTTCTTCGTAGAAGCCTTTCATATCAGTTTCATCATTTCTTACAATACCATGCTTAATACCAAGTCTAGGTAAGTTAATCGAAGTAAATGATAAATTACCTCTACCAGGAGTAACTGCTTTGTCTTCATCTACAACATTACCAATTACTCTAGTTCTACATCCCATATATCCTACTTCAGTATTATAATCCCCTTTAAAATAAGGCTTATTAAATGATGAATCCATAAATGAGAAGTTAGGGAATAATCTCTTTGAAGACACCTTACATGATAATTTAAATAAATCATAGTTAGGATCTTCTGGATCATAGTTTACACCTTTCTTAACTTTAAATATTGATATTGGGAATATTGGAGTTTCATTCTTACCAAGTCCAGCATCAACAGATAATAAGAAATTCTTAATAACCATTCTACCTTCAGGTGATGTATCAGTACCAAAGTTAATACTAGAAAATGGTACTTGGGCACCCGCTCTTGAATGCATTGTGTTTAGATTATGTACAAATGCTTCCATAGCTTGATATGTTTGTCTATCTGTTTTCTTATAAGCTGTTTCATAAGCTTTTTCAAAGATTCTCTTTACTTCAGTACTCTCTTTATAAATAGGTTCAAATATAGTAATATCTAAGTCAATACTAGATAACTTATCAATTTCTTTCTCTACTCTATCCATATTTATAAAACTAATAAAATCAGTAAAATCTAATAATTCATATACTGCTTGTTTAAACATCTTTTTAAATGTTTTAAGTACACCAGGTGCTAAATAATAGTCAAATGCTGGTATTGATTGTCCTCCATGTTGATCATTTTGATTAGATTGGATAGCTATTGCTGCTAGTGCTGAATAACTCATAATATCTTTAGGTTCTCTAAGATGCCCATGTCCAGTAGAAAAACCACCTTTAAATAATTTATTCAAATCTATTTGCATACAAGTAGTAGTACCCATTGCTTCAAAATCCATATCATGAATATGAATATCACCATTATCATGAGCTTCGGCAAATTTCTTTTTCATTAAATATGTCTCAGTAAATACTCTTGATATAGTACTACCAAATTGTAACATAGTACCCATTGCAGAATTACCATCAATATTGGCATTCTCTCTTTTGCTATCTTCTTCATTTGCAGACTTAAGTCCAAGTCCTTCAATACTCTTCTGCAGCTTAGCTTGAATTTTATCATCTCTAAAAGCTATACGAGCTGCTGCTCTTCTTTGACGATATTCTGAAAATGATTCATATACATCAATATAATCATATTTCTTTAGCATATCTTCAATCAAATCTTGAACTTCCTCTATTTTTATTTTTCCTAGTGGTAAATATTCTTTAGCTATCTTCTTAATAACTGCTTGATATACTTTTTGAATATCTTTCTCACTATATTTTTTTTCATCTTCTTCAAGTAAAATACTATCAAAGCCTTTCTTAATAGCAAGAGCAACTTTAGTTCCATCAAACTCTACTTTCTTACCATTTCTTTTAACTACTTCAATAGTTTCTAACTTTTCTTCAGTTTCAACCATACTTCTTCCTCCTACCTTACAGATACCATTATATAGTCTATAAAGATCTTTGTCAATACTTTTTGTTCGTATTTTTTATTTTTTACATTTTTTCTATTTTTTTAGTTTTTTGTTTTTTCTGTTTTTGTATTTTTTGTATTTTTTATATTTTTATCAAATTATTATTTTTGTATCTTATATTGTATAATTACTTATATTTAAAGGCTTTGTATATATTTTTATCAATTTTATTTGTAAATTATTTTTTTATTTTTTTCTTATTTTATAAAATGTATTGTTTCTTATTTTTTTAATTTTCTTCAATTTTATAATTTTAATATACAAGTTAACTGTTCGTGTATTTTAAATGTAATTCCTTATAAATAAAGCAATTAAAAAGAGAAAAAACTAGTAGTTAACTTTTTCTCTATCGTACATATATCTTATTTTAATTTCTTAGTTAAAATTTTTGGTTTAGTATAATGATATTCATTGATATCTTCTACAAAATCTTTTTTCGTTTCTTCTCCAATAGCCACAATCTTATCCAAAGATTCTTTATCTTCACATCCTGTATATATTTTAGTAGTAACATATTCATCTTTATGTAGTTTAGTCATGCTGTGTATTATTACATAATTAACATCCTCTAATAACTTTATACTTCTAGTAACACCCTTTTCTAATCTACAAAGAGAACCATCAACTGGAGAATCATATAACACATATGGATTAATTTCATCTACTGTTGTTTTAATTTTATCAGTATCAGTTACTAACATTTGACTAATATCCATATATTTACCCGTTCCTCCTATTAAAGAATATACTAAATTAGGAGTGCATCCACTAAACTTTACATTATATTTCTGTTCTAATATTTTAAACTTAACCAATACATCTGCTAATTTCTGAATAATAATAGCTTGTTCTTCCTTAATCGGAGACTTTTCTACCGTCATAGGGCAAAGCCTATACATTCCATTATTATTAAGTCTAAGTTCTCTAGTACTATCTATAAATATTTCAGATATACTACTCATATCAACTCTTTTAAATAAATCATTAGTTTTAACCTTAAACATCTTACCACAATCACCAAATGCAAAATAAGGATATAATTGCTCACCTAATTCCATAATATTATATTCTTCTACTCCATCTCTCTTAAGAGCAAAAAATAATTCTCTAAAAAAATTAAATTCATCTATCTTTCTCATACCAAACATTCCTCCTCTCGATTGGTAACAACTATTATACCATAATTAAAAGAACCACACAAGTAGTTCTTTATATTCTATTGGTACCAGCCAAGGGACTTGAACCCTCACACTATCACTAGTAGTAGATTTTGAGTCTACCGCGTCTACCATTCCGCCAGGCTGGCATTACTACTAAATTATATAATAATTTTAGTAGTTTGTAAATAATTTTCTATCATTTATTTTATAAAAATGATTTTATCAAATTCCCCTGTATCTGGAGACACACCAACAATAAAAGAAATTTTATTAGAACTATCTATTGTCCCTTCCATAGCGTAATTACCATCATCGCAAAACTCAATCCTAGTAACTTGTGCTTCACAAGCATTAGGATTGGAGCAAAGATCCATACTATAAGTACAATTACCATTCACGCTACCAGCAGTACCAACATCGGTAGGATTAACAATACAACTACCGTCACTATTAAGCTGTATATATCTATCTTCCCAATAATACTTACCTGTGTAATTATATTTAATAGGAGTCTCCTCAGTAGTATCATTAGAAGAAGTTTTAGATTCTTTTACATAATCATTATTATTTCTATTATCATTATTATTAACTTTCTCTTTCCATATAGCTTTAAGTACAATATCCTTATTTATACCGCTATCAAAATCATATTTATTCCCTTCTAATTGCCATTCTACAAAAGTATAACCATCTTTAGTAGGAGGCTCTGGTACAATAGCTTTATCATTTTCTTCTACAATTTGATCTGGTATAGTACTTCCACCATCACTATCAAAGGAAACAGCGTATTTGTTTTTAATATTTTTATTCTTTATTACTTCATCAAGTTTAGTGCTGTCCATAATTTCTATATTTAAAACATCAAAGTATTCATTATTTTCTAAATATTTTTTATTATCCCAATTGGAATAATAATTAACTTTATCAAAGGTAATATTATTTTCTTTTGCCACATTTATAATTTTATTAATTGCATTAGAAAGTTCTAGTTTCTTAAAATCAATATCTTTATAAATGTTTTTAGCGTCGTTGTTGTATAGATTAAAATCTGTAACAATTGGGTTACTACACTCATTCTTTTGACAAGTTACTGAAAAAGTTAGTTTGACGATTGGATTAATACTAACATATGCATCGTAATATTTAGTTTCTTTTGTATTTTTATTATTATTTAGAAAGATAAAAACTGCCACTAATATTATAAGAACGGCAATACCTCCTGCTAAAAGTATTTTCTTTTTTCTATTCATTATATCACCTCTATTTATGGATAAACATAGCATCTCCAAATGAGAAGAAACGATATTTATCTTCTACTGCATGTTTATAAGCATTTAATATTATTTCTTTACTAGCAAAGGCTGACACTAACATTACTAAGGTAGATTTAGGTAAATGAAAATTAGTAATAAGTCCATCTATACCCTTAAATTCATATCCAGGGTAAATAAAGATATCTGTCCATCCAGAACACTCTTTAAATGTATTATATTTATTCATAATTGTTTCTAATGTCCTAGTAGTAGTAGTACCTACCGCGATTATGTTTCTTCCTTCTAATTTTGCTTTATTTAGAGTGTCCGCTACTTCCTTAGTCATACTATAAAATTCACTATGCATTTTATGCTTAGTAACATCTTCTACTGCTACTGGTCTAAAAGTACCTAGTCCTACATGTAAAGTAATATAACAAATAGTAATACCTTTATTTTCTATCTCTTTTAATAATTCCTTAGTAAAGTGAAGTCCTGCCGTAGGAGCAGCAGCACTACCAATATTTTTAGCATATACTGTCTGATATCTATCTTTATCATCTAATTTAACTTTAATATATGGAGGTAGTGGCATAGTGCCAAGTTCATCTAATATTTCATAAAAAATACCATCATATATAAAAGTAAATTCTCTAATACCATCTTCTCCAATCTTAGTACATTTAGCCTTAAGTTTACCATTACCAAAAGAAATAATAGTACCTTCCTTAACCCTTTTAGCGGGTTTAACTAAACATTCCCAGTTATCTTCATTAATATTCTTAAGAAGCAATACTTCAATAACTGCTCCCGTTGCTTCTTTCTCTCCAATCAATCTCGCAGGCATAACCTTAGTATCATTAAGTACTAAAACATCCCCCTTATTCAAATAATTAACTATATCATAAAATTTATCATCAATCATATTACCATTATTCTTATCAAGTACTAATAATCTAGATTCTTCTCTATGTTCTAATGGTACTTGAGCAATGAGTTCTTCAGGTAAATAATAATCAAAATCATCTGTCTTCATAATATTCCTTCTTTCTCTAATATTATACAATAAATAATATCATATAACAAGATAAAAAGAAACCATTTAATTATGATTTCTTTTTATCTAATAACAAAATTCATATGGAAAGTTACACACTTTAGTACCATTTAAATAACTTTCAAGAATATTTTTATCATTGATATCAACTGCACCATCATTATTAATATCAGCATTTATAGTTTGTTGTTCGGTTAAAGGTGTATGCATAGCTATATGTCTAGATAACAAAGTAAGATCATTACTATCTATTGTTCCATCAGCATTTACATCTCCTACTGCTGCAACTGTTCTTGTTAAAGACTTTTTACTTTTAGTACTAGCTTCAATCTTTATCTTAGCACTAAAAGACTTGTTAATATATCTGTTTTGATTATTACTACTAGTACAAGTCTTAATATCTCCAGTACAAGATTCACTAATCCAAAATAAGAATACATAAGTATCAGTAGAAGTAGTTAAATCTTGTTGTGTATCAGTAAGAACCATTCTACTATTAGACATAGTATCAAAATTAGGTGAAAAATTACCACTAGATAATAAAATACCATTTTTATATAATCTCCATTTAACATCAGTAGTTTTTAATTCAGACTCCATTTTTATATTTCTAAGAGCCACATCATATATAGTATTAGCAGGATTAGTACTCTTTCCAGTTACCATAAATTTAACCTTAATAACATTATCATTAGAAACATCTATCCCTGTAACCTTAGAATCTGCTATTGGATATAGTTTACCAATACTAGTAACAGCACCTTCATTTACAGTACTATCATATGTAATATTCGCCTCTATAGTAGCAGTCCCTACATTTAAACCAATAGGATTAAAACTACCAATTTTAATAGCGACAGTTACTCCAACTATTCCTAATATAATAACTATTAACATTACTATTATAAACTTACTATTATTTCTTATTATTTCTCTCATAAATATTCTCCTATTACATATTTAATTATACAATATATAAAAATTTTTATCAATATTATTTACAAAAAAATAAAAATATAGTAATATTAATATAGTAAGAAGAATGAAAGAAGGAATCAATCAAATGAAAAAAATTAAATTTATAATATTATTACTTGGAGTATTCATCCTAACTGGATGTAGTTTTAGTAAAGATAGTATGGAAGATATTAATATATATACAACCAACTATCCTATTAAATACTTAATTACAAGTCTATATGGAAGTCATAGTACTGTAAATAGTATATATCCATCTGGTATCAATTCAAAAGATTTTGAATTATCTGATAAAAAATTAAAAGAATATTCTTACACTGATTTATTTGTTTTTAATAGTCTAGATAAAGATAGAGATTTTGCTGTTAAAATGATTAATTATAATAAGAATTTAAAAGTAATAGATGTATCCATGGGTATGACATATGATAATAATATAGCAGAATTATGGCTTAACCCTTATAACTACTTAATGATGGCTCAGAATACAAAAAATGGACTATTAGAATATGTAACTAACCCCTATCTAATATCTAATGATGAAGGTACTGGTATAGAAAATAAATATAATGAACTAAAATATAATTTATCAAGATTAGATGCTAATATAAAAGAAGCTATAAGTCTTGCCCCATATAAAACTATTGTAGTAGATAATGATATGTTTAAATATTTAGAAAAGTACAATTTAAAAGTTATCTCTCTAGAAGAAGATGATAATTTAAATGAAAATATAGTAGCAGAAGTAAAAAAACTAATTAGAAATGGAGAAATAAAATATATATTTTCTTCTTCTAATAAAACAAATCCAACATGTAAGAACCTAGTTGATAATTATGGTGTTGATCTTATAACTATTAACACAATGGAATCTACTGATGGTGGAATAACTGATTCAAATGAAGATTATATAACTATTATGAATAATAATTTAGACTTATTTAAAAAAGAATTATATAAATAATCAAAAAGTACTAGACAAAATCAAAAAAATGTAATATAATTGTATTACATTTGATGGCGAGATAGCTCAGTTGGCTAGAGCATTCGGTTCATACCCGAAGGGTCGAGGGTTCGAATCCCCCTCTCGCTACCAATATTGTATATCACTAATTCAGAAATGAATTAGTTTTTTTATTGCCTCTTAAGCCGGAAGTCTTAAGAGGAACAAGGAAGCCAAATAGTCTTCCTTGTTAAGTCTTATTTATCTTTTTAATAACAATTTATTTTGCTTCCACTATCAATTTAATAGCGGTTCTTTCTTCACCATCAATATTAATATCAATAAAGGCTGGCGTACATACTAAATTTTTACCTGATGGAGCCACAAATCCCCTTGCTATAGCTACTCCTTTTATAGCTTGATTAAGTGCTCCTGCTCCTATTGCTTGCACTTCTACTACTCCTTTTTCTCTAAATACATTAGCAAGTGCTCCTGCTACTGAATTAGGATTAGACTTAGATGAAACTTTAATTGTTTCCATAACTATTTTATCATTCCTTTCTTCTACAATAATATATATGTAAGAAAAAGAAATAAATAACAAAAAGTAATAACTTAAATTTCGTTATTACTTTTCTTTTTATATAACAAATAAGTTATTCCAGATAATACCATCAAGATAACAAAAGATATAATTCTAAAAGTACTACTACCTTTCTTATTATTCTTAGTAAAAGGTTTAGTCTTATCTACCACAAATTCAATATTCGTAGTATCTTTATTAATAACCCAAGTATAAGTATTATCTTTTACCTTTTTAGCATTATTAGATATAACATTCAAATTACTAGTAACATTAACATTAATATTTTTAGCATATAAACAATAAAATTCTCCACTTAACTTTATACTATAATAATTACCTAAATCAACTATCTCATGATTTTCAAAGCATGTATTAATTAATGAAGACTTATCAAAGTTAGTCATATCATAATTAAAACTATATTTATAATTAATATTATTACCATCTTCATTTAATTTTTTATCATATATTTCAGTACTATTAGCAAAAGGATATTGTTCTTCATTAATTAAGCTACTTACCGTATTAGGAGCCTCAGAATTATTTTCATTTAATTCATTCTTAGATACCATACCAGTAATCTCTTCTTTTAACAAATTATTATCTATTTCCAAATTATAATCAGCAGTACATCCAGTTAAAAGAAGCACCCCAAATAGTAACAATATTATTCTTTTTTTCATTTATATCACCCCTCTTAATACCATGCACCATAAGCTACAATTTCATCGTTGTCTAATTCTTTTTCTTTTCTAGCAACAACCCTTTGGTTAGGATAATCTTTGCTACTAGTATTTCCTTCAATAGTATGAACACTACCACCTTCAACGTATTCAACTATACCAACGTGATCGGCACATTGCATTCCATTCCATTTACCATATTTACTTCTACAATCACCATCAGACCACTGATACCATATAATATCTCCTTTTTTAGGAGTATAATTTCCACCATAAGCCTTGGACTTATTAAATTTAAAAGTTTTATTTTTACTTGATCTAAATGCTGGCCACATTGCACTAGCACCATCACCACTAATATTACTATCAGTATTAAGTTGCAAATAACTAAAGATAGTTGCATTAGCGGGTAAATTTACTTTTTTTAATGCCCATCTAGTAAACTGTTGACACCATTCATTAGTAGAATTACCATAAGTACCATTATTATTATTATTACCAATCTCTCTTGCTGCTACTTGTATTAATCTATCCGCAGCACTAGAAGTCGGTGTATTAGGAGTATTATCATTTTTACTAACATTTCCTTTATTATTTTCCTCTGCCTCAAGAAGTTTATCATAATAATCAAGATTACCACTTCTAGCATTCTCTAAACATTCAGTATAACCTTCACCTAATCCAGCACCATTAAGTAAAGACATAAATACACTAACTATCCATGGTATACAAAATACAATCATGGCATTAATTATTCTTTGTATAACTATTTTAGTTCCCTTAACGGTCTTCTCATCACTAACTATTACTGCCTTACTAAAATCAATAAGTAACATTACTATAAGTCCTATTGGAAGCACTGTAAAGACTATATCTAAAATAAGAGATGCAAAATATATAACTCTCAATACCCCAGGGTGTTGACAAGCCTCTAATAAAATATACATATAAATCACTCACATTCTATATCTAGTATACATTAATTTCACTTCTTTTTCAAGAAAAAAATTGAGAAACTTAATGTTTCTCAATATGAATTAATCCATCATATACTTCTTCTAGAGCTCTACCAATATTTTTCTTACATTTATATTCTTTTATAGGCTTTTGGTAGTAGCCAGTCTTCGTCATTTGTTTTGCCCTATCTGATACAACGTATACTAAAGCATATTTAGAATCAACAATATTTAAAATTTTATCAATTGATGGATAAATCACTATTATCACACTCCCTTATGATATAAGGATATAGCATATTAAGAATAATTGCAATAGTCTTTACATAAATTTTACACAACAATTTTTTTATTATATCCAATAGATTTAGTTTTAACTTTAGATTTAACTATTATACCTTTTTGATATAATAATTCTTTTAATTTATCCACTAACAATTTAATTCTTCTTGAAATATAAGGCTGTGATAAACCTAATATATTAGATATCTCTATTTGTGAATAACCATCCCTAAAATATAAATTAAATAAACATTTATCTTTACTATTTAGTAAATTAATTACACCATTTATATCTTTAATTTCTTCCTTATCCATATAATCCCCTTCTATATTTATTAAAGGATCAATAATTAAATCATTAAGTGTAAGATCATCATCTCCTATTGTATCATCTAATGAAACATATCTATAAGATTCTCTTCTAATATACATAAGTATCTCATTATCAATACATTTACTAGCATATGTAGTAAAAGTACATTTTTTATCTAGTCTAAAAGTATCCACTGCCTTTATAAGTCCAATCATACCATATGCAACAATATCTTCCATATTCATATTAGTATTACTAAATCTTTTATAATATCTATAGAAGACTAATTTAATATTATGTAATATTATTGTTTCTCTTACCTCTATATTATTATCTTTCATTAATTTAAAATTTCTTTCTAATTCTTCTCTGCTAAGTACTTCATAATTATATTCATTTATCATGTTTCCTCCCAAAAAAGCAGTATCATTTTTGATACTGCTTATATATATTCTATTAACTATTTATAATATTATGACATCTATCGCAGATATCACCATTTAAGTGATCAACATAGTTCCAGCATCTATTACATTTTTCACCAGTACTCTTTTCTACTACTACTTCTTCTCCATCGGTAGTATATTCTACTTTAGATACAATAAATAATTGATGTAAGTAAGAACCTAATTTTTCTTTTACTTCATTATATTTTGGATCTAAGTTAATCTTAACTACGGCTTCTAGAGCAGATCCTATTAGTTTTTCATTTCTTGCTTCTTCTAGTTTTTTATTTACTTTATCTTTTAGTTCAAAGAATAAGTTAAATAATTCTTCTACTTCAGTACTATCAGAGTATGTTACTACTTCTGGCATATCTGTTAGATGTACTGATTCTTCAGTATGTGGAAGTAAACTATATACTTCTTCACTAGTATATGGAAGAATAGGAGCAAGTAATTTAACTTCATTATTTAGAATGTTATATAGTACTGTTTGTACACTTCTTCTTACTAGGGAATCTGCTTTTTCAATATATAGAATATCTTTAGTAAAGTCTAGATAGAAGTTTGATAATGTGAATGATACAAAGTTATTAACTAATTTATATACGTTTTGGAAGTTATAGTTATTATATTCTTCTAGAACATTCTTAGTAAATTTATTTAATTCATTCATCATATATTTATCATAGTATGGCATATCTTCATATTTAACACTATCTTTAGTATAATCAAAATCTTTTAAATTACCTAACATAAATTTATAAGTATTTCTAATCTTACGATAACTTTCTTTTACTTGTTTAATTAGATCATCACTAATTCTTACATCTTCTGTATAATCAGTTGAAGCAACCCATAGTCTTAAGATATCTGATCCATGTAATCTTACCATATCTGCTGGTACTATTACATTACCAAGACTCTTACTCATTTTATTACCATTACCGTCTAAAGTAAAGCCATGGGATACTAATTCTTTATATGGAGCTTTACCTGTTACTGCTACTCCACAGATTAATGAACTATTGAACCATCCACGATATTGGTCTGATCCTTCTAGATACATATCAGATGGATATGGTAATCCTTGTTCTATTAATACACCATTCCATGTGGATCCTGAATCAAACCATACATCCATGATATCTTCTTCTTTAGTAAAGTTTCCATTTGGACTAGCAGGATTTGTATATCCTTCTGGTAGAAGGTCTTTAGCTTCTTTCTCAAACCAGATATTTGAACCATATTTTCTAAATAGGTCTGCGACATGCATCATGACATCATAGTCGACGATTTCACTACCATCTTCGTTATAGAAGATAGGAATTGGTACTCCCCATACTCTTTGTCTAGAAATACACCAGTCTCCTCTATCATGAATCATGTTATATAATCTCTTTTTACCCCATTCAGTATGAAATTTAACATTATTTTCAAGTTCATTAAGTAATTCATCTCTAATCTTATCAATACTACAGAACCATTGTTTAGTAGCTCTAAAGATAATAGGTTTCTTAGTTCTCCAGTCATGTGGATATGAGTGAGTAATAAACTTTAATTTTAAAAGTACTCCTAGTTCTTCTAACTTAACAGTAACCGCTTTATTGGCATCTTCAAAGAATAAACCATTAAATGGACCAGATAATTCATTTAATACACCTTGATCATCGATACCATTTACCATTTCTAAGCCATATTCTTTACCAATAATAAAGTCATCAGCACCATACATCGGAGCAATATGTACTAGACCAGTACCAGCATCTAATGTAACATGGAAACCATCTACTACTGGAGCAACTCTATCCATAAATACATGTTTATATTTAACGCCTTTAAATTCACTACCAGAGAAAACATCTACTACTTCGTAGTTTTCCCAATTAAATTCTTTTGCTAATGAATCAAGTAATTCATTTGCTACAATATAGTATTTATCTCCTACTAATACTTTAGCATAATCAAATTTATCACTAATAGCAATACCAGTATTACAAGGAAGTGTCCAAGGAGTAGTAGTCCATATTACTAGATTATCTCCTTCTTTTACTTTATCATTACCTTCAACTACTGGAAAAGCAACAAAGATAGAAGGATCTTTACGATCATGATATTCAATTTCCGCCTCAGCAAGAGCGGACTCTGAAGATGGACTCCAGTATACTGGTTTTAATCCCTTAAAGATTAATCCTTTCTTAGCCATTTCAGCAAATACTTCTATTTGTCTAGCTTCCATTTCTTTTTGTAAAGTAATATAAGGATGAGCCCAATCCGCTAAAACATTAAGTTCTTTAAAACCACTCATTTGTTTTTCTATTTGTTCATAAGCATACTTTTCACATAAAGCTCTAAAATCAGCTTTACCCATACTCTTTCTATCTATTCCACTATTAGTAACAGCTTGTTCAATAGGAAGACCATGTGTATCCCAACCAGGAATATAAATCATATCATATCCACTCATCATCTTATATCTATTAACAAAATCTTTTAAAATCTTATTCATAGCATGACCTATATGAATATTACCATTAGCATATGGAGGACCATCATGTAAGATAAATGGTGTTTTACCTTTATTCTTTTCTCTTACTTTATTATATAAGTCCATTTCCTCCCATTTTTCTCTTTGTAATTTTTCATTTTCTGGTAAGTTTCCACGCATTTGAAAACTTGTCTCTGGCATTAACAATGTCTCTTTATAATTCATCTTTCTCTCCTTCTTTCTATTTTATAAAACAAAAAAACACTAGCTTATAAGGACGAACAACCGCGGTACCACCTTACTTCACTTAAGTGCTCTCTTTTTGATAACGGAATCTACTTCCGGTTTTTCCTAAAATATTCAGAAAAACACATCAAGAGTGATCTATATAGTAACCATCATACTAATTTTCACCAGCCATTAGCTCTCTACAACTATTTTACTATACCGTCTCTTTCCTTTGTTTTAACTAAACTTATTATATGTCAATTTTATTTACTTGTCAATATTTTTTTCACCTTTCATGAAAATCCAAGGTATTTTCATGTCCAATCAAGCCTAATTCTTAGTCTATATTGGAGTCTCAATAGACCTATCATATTCGGGGTGAATAACTAAAAGAGTTAAAATATTATCGTTATGAACAAGACAACAAGGCTTGTTCATACCATGGAAAACATAAACCTGTTTATGGTTGAAATGGCAAGAAAAAAGACACTCAAACGAGTATCTTTAATTTAATTATTCAATAATTTCAGTAACTGATCCAGCACCAACAGTGTGTCCACCTTCTCTAATAGAGAATTTAGTACCATTTTCAACTGCGATTGGAGCAATTAATTCAACTGTCATAGTAACATTGTCACCAGGCATAACCATTTCAGTTCCTTCTGGTAATGTAACTACACCAGTAACGTCAGTAGTTCTGAAATAGAATTGAGGTCTGTAGTTTGTAAAGAATGGAGTATGTCTTCCACCTTCTTCTTTAGAAAGTACATAAACTTGTGCTTTGAATTTTTTATGTGGATGAACTGTTCCAGGTTTAGCAAGAACTTGTCCTCTTTCAACTTCACTTCTGTCGATTCCTCTTAATAATACACCAGCATTATCTCCAGCTTCAGCATAGTCAAGTTGTTTTCTAAACATTTCAATACCAGTAACTACTGTTTTCTTAGTATCTTTTAAACCAACGATTTCAACTTCATCATTAAGTTTTAATTGTCCTCTTTCAACTCTACCAGTAACAACTGTTCCTCTACCAGTAATAGTAAATACGTCTTCAATTGACATTAAGAATGGTTTGTCATTATCTCTTTCAGGAGTTGGAATCCATTCATCAACAGCATCCATTAAGTCTTCAATAGCCTTAACATACTTAGGATCTCCTTCAAGAGCTTTAAGAGCAGAACCTCTAATGATTGGAGTATTGTCTCCATCAAATCCATATTCAGTAAGTAATTCTCTTACTTCCATTTCAACTAGGTCTAATAATTCTTCATCATCAACCATATCACATTTATTTAAGAATACAACCATTCTAGGTACACCAACTTGTCTAGCAAGTAAGATGTGCTCTCTTGTTTGAGCCATAGGACCATCAGTTGCAGCAATAACTAGGATTGCTCCATCCATTTGAGCAGCACCAGTAATCATGTTTTTAACATAGTCTGCATGTCCTGGACAGTCAACGTGAGCATAGTGTCTCTTATCAGTTTGGTATTCAACGTGTGCAGTGTTGATTGTAATACCTCTTTCTCTTTCTTCTGGAGCTTTATCGATATTTGCATAATCCATAAATTCAGCTCCACCTTTAGCTGCTAAAACTTTTGTAATAGCGGCAGTTAATGTTGTTTTACCATGGTCAACGTGGCCAATTGTACCAATGTTAACGTGTGGTTTTGAACGATCAAATTTAGCTTTTGCCATTTTAATTTCCTCTCTTTCTTTAATATTACAATATATATTTTATCATATTATTGTATTTTTTCAAGTGTTTTTACTAATTTCCACCATTTTTTTTGATGATTTCATCAGCAATTGATTTTGGAACTTCTTCATAATGGTCAAGTTCCATTACATAGTTACCTCTACCTTGAGTAGAACTTCTTAAACTAGTAGCATAACCAAACATTTCAGCAAGTGGTACCATCGCAGTAAAGGCAATAGCATTTCCTCTTGATTCTTGTCCTTGTGGTTTACCTCTTCTTGCAGTTAAGTCACCAATTACAGCACCAGTATATTCATCTGGAGCAGTAACTACTACTTTCATTATTGGTTCAAGTAGTACAGGTTTACATTTGTTTTTAGCTTCTTTTAAAGCAAGTGATGCTGCAATCTTAAATGCCATTTCAGATGAGTCTACATCATGGTATGAACCATCAAATAATGTAGCCTTAACATCTACCATAGGGTATCCTGCTAGAATACCAGTTTGCATAGCATCTTGTAATCCTTTATCGATAACTGAGATGTATTCACGAGGAACAACACCACCAACAATGTTATCAACAAATTCATAACCTTTCTCAGGATTTGGTTCAAATCTAATCCAAACATGTCCATATTGTCCACGTCCACCAGATTGTTTAATATGTTTACCTTCACACTCACCAGTTTGTGTAATAGTTTCTCTATAAGCAACCATTGGAGCACCAACAGTAGCCTCAACATTAAATTCTCTTCTCATTCTATCTACGATAATATCAAGGTGTAACTCACCCATACCAGAGATAGTAGTTTGACCAGTTTCAGGATCAGTATGCATTCTAAATGTTGGATCTTCTTCAGCAAGTTTTTGAAGGGCAATACCCATCTTTTCTTGGTCTGCTTTAGTTTTAGGTTCAACAGCCTGAGTAATAACAGGTTCAGGGAATTCCATACCTTTCATGATAACAGGTTTCTTCTCATCACATAGAGTATCAGCAGTTGTAGTATTCTTAAGACCTACAGCAGCTCCAATTTCACCAGCATATATCTCTGGAATCTCTTCTCTATGATTAGCATGCATTAGTAGTATTCTACCAATTCTTTCCTTAACATCTTTAGTAGAGTTAAGTACATAAGAACCACTCTTTAAAGTACCAGAATATACTCTAAAGAAAGTAAGTCTTCCTACGAATGGATCAGTAGCAATCTTAAATGCTAATGCAGTAAATGGTTCAGAATCAGATGGATGTCTAAGTACTACATTTCCTTTCATATCAGTACACTCAATAGCTTCTATATCAGTAGGAGCAGGTAAATAATCAACAACAGCATCAAGTAGTAACTTAATACCCATATTACCTAAAGCAGTTCCACACATAACAGGGAAGAATTCTGCCTTTAATACACCCTTTCTGATAGCTTTCTTAAGTTCACTAACACCAATTTCTTCACCATCTAAATATTTCATCATTAAATCTTCATCAAAATCAGCAGCAGCTTCAATTAATATATTTCTATATTCAACTGCTTTATCCTTCATATCTTCAGGAATCTCAATTTCAGTATAATTTTCTTCTTGCTTACCATCAAAGTGATATGCTTTCATAGTAACTAGATCAATTACACCATTAAAATCAGATTCAGCTCCAATAGGAAGTTCTAAAGCAGCAGTATTTGCTCCTAATCTATCTTTAATAGTACCTAAACTAAAATAGAAATCAGCTCCCATTTTATCCATCTTATTAGCAAAGATAATTCTAGGTACACCATATTCATTTGCTTGTCTCCATACTGTTTCACTTTGAGGTTCAACACCTGCTTGAGCATCAATAAGTAAAACAGCACCATCAAGTACTCTAAGACTTCTTTGAACTTCAATAGTAAAGTCAACGTGTCCTGGAGTATCAATTATATTAAATCTATAACCCTTCCAGAATGCAGTAGTAGCGGCACTAGTAATAGTAATACCTCTCTCTTGCTCTTGTTCCATCCAGTCCATTTGCGATGCACCATCGTGTGTTTCACCGATTTTATGTATCTTATGAGTATGGAACAATATTCTTTCAGTACAAGTAGTTTTACCTGCATCAATATGGGCCATGATTCCAATATTTCTTGTATGTTCTAAGCTTATTTCACGAGCCATAATTCATTTTCCTTTCATTTATTAATTTATTACAGTAATAATTACCATCTATAATGAGCAAATGCTTTATTAGCTTCTGCCATCTTATGTGTATCTTCTTTCTTCTTAACTGATGCACCAGTTCCATTTGAAGCATCAATAATTTCATTAGCAAGATTTTCAGCCATAGAATGACCATTTCTAAGTCTTGCATATTGAGCTAGCCATCTAAATGCTAAAGCTTGAGCTCTATCAGGTTTAACTTCAACTGGTACTTGGTAGTTAGCTCCACCAACTCTTCTTGATTTAACTTCAAGAGCAGGTTTAATATTATTCATAGCCTTTTCAAATACTACCATAGCCTCTTCGCCAGTCTTTTCTTTAACTATATCAAAAGCATCATATATAATGTTTTGTGCAGTACCTTTTTTACCATCTTTCATAATGTGGTTAACTAATTTAGTAACTACTTTAGAATTGTATATAGGATCTGCTAATACATCTCTTTTAGTTGCTCTTCTCTTTCTCATAGTCTAAATCCTCCTTCCATTAATATTATTTATTATTTAATTATTTCTTTTCTCTTTTTGCACCGTATTTACTTCTACCTTGTTTTCTATTTTGAACTCCAGCAGTATCTAAAGTACCTCTAATGATGTGATATCTAACACCGATTAAGTCTTTTACTCTACCACCTCTAATTAAAACAACGCTGTGCTCTTGTAAATTATGTCCAATTCCTGGAATATAACAAGTAACTTCCATACCATTAGATAATCTAACTCTGGCATATTTTCTTAATGCTGAGTTTGGTTTCTTAGGTGTTGTAGTACCAACTCTTGTACATACTCCTCTTTTTTGAGGTGATACTTGTACAGTTTGTTTCTTTTGAATACTATTTTTTCCTACTAATAATACTGGAGATTTACTCTTTCTTACTTTCTTACTTCTAGGTTTCTTAGTTAATTGGTTAATTGTAGGCATTTTCTCACTCCTTTCTTACACATATCCTGGTGTTTCATTTTTTATATTTAATATAAGTTTTGTCCATGACAAAACCTAAAAATACCAGCAACAATAATATATCATTTTTAAAAATATTAGTCAAGTATTTTTTTAATATTTCCTCTCTATTCTATGTAAATTTATTAAAATAATACTACCTTCCATGAAAATCCAAAGTATTTTCATGTCATTCCTAGCCTATTCTATAGTCTAGGAATAAATAATAATAAGATATCATATTCGCGGTGAAATACTTTCTAACCAAGATAATTCCAAATAAAAAGAAAGATAACTAGTATCTTCTTAACCTACTATTACATTATCAGAAATGATATTTTTTATGGTATTTATAATAAATTCTTTTTCAGTATCATTTTTAACATACACTACAACATTACTATTAACTACATTAAAAGCACTAGTATTTTTACTAACTGAAGAAAAACTAGCATTTCTAATATCTAAACTTTTTAAAGATGAACAAGTATCAAACATATACATAATATTAGTAGCCCCATCAGTAGTAAATGTACTTAAATCCAACATTTCAATACTTTTGCAAAGAAGAAACATACTCTGCATGGTAGTTACTTTACTAGTATCAAAAGAAGTTAAATTAATTGTTTTCAAACTAGTACAATAAGCAAACATACAATACATATTAGTAACCTTATTAGTTTTAAATGAACTTAAATCTAATGATTCTAAATTTTCACACTTATAAAACATACTCTGCATAGTAGTTACATTTGATGTATCAAAATTAGATAAATCTACCCGTTTTAAACTAGAACAAGAGGCAAACATTGCTATCATAGTAGTTACTTTATTAGTTTTAAAGTTATCTCCAAGCTTAATTTCCTTTAGATTAGTATCATTTTGAAATACACCCTCCATATTTGTAACATTACTTGTATCAAAATTTGATAAATCTAAACTTTTTAGATTAGTACAACCTGAAAACATTCCAATCATATTAACTACTTTTGTTGTATCAAATCCAGATACATCTATATTAGTTACACTTGTGCTCTTATAAAACATTCTACTCATACTAGTCATGTTACTAGTATCTAGTCCACTTAAATCTAAAGAAGATACATTATCTAAATAGGCAAACATACCACTTCCGTTAGTATTAGCTTCAACAGAACCATTCTCACTACCTATTGATATTTCATATAAACTATTATTATCTTTATCTGTATACCATAGCATAACACTACCATCTTGTTTTGAAGATATATCTTTACTATATTTTGCATCATTTGGTACGACATTAGTCTTTTCTATGTTTATAGATTCTATTTGATTTCTAAGTACTTCAGTATTTAGAAATGTTGATGTAGAACTAGATGGTGTTGTTGTTTCGTTTTGTATTACATTCTCTTTATATATAGCTCCAGTTCCTTCTCCATAGATATTAAATTTAAAATTTTGATTAGTCATAGTAATAGGATTATCTCTATTACCATCTATATAAATATATAAAGTATATATAGATACATTACTAGTTACTATTTCATTTTCTGCGAGTGTTATAGTATCCCCTTGTTTCTTATCACTAAAGTTACCACTAGATATTCTTTCATTATTACCATTATATAATTCATATACAAAAGTATTTTCTTGTAATGCTGTAGGTAATAAATCTAAACTTAAATATAGATTCATTACTGCTGTATCATTATTACAAGTCTTATGTAAGTTTACTTCTATTTCTTTAATTAATCCTTCTTCTTTACTAGATACTGGTTTTAATTTACTATTAATCGTAGTTCCTCCAGTAAAATATATTTCAGGTAAACATAGATTACCTGATATACTAGTAGTACTACTACTCCATATATAATATGCTAAACTACCAGTAATAGATAAACCTAATAATACTATACCAAATATCATATATAACTTATATTTATTCATAATTATTCCTCCCATAGTAAAAAGACTATGAAAAATCACTAATATTTCTATTAGTTATTTCATAGTCTTTGTTTATATTATTTATACTTAGATTATATTCTAGATATAGAAATGGTAATAAATACCCCCCCATTTTCTACAAACAAGTGTATGTTACTGGTTAAGTTCATATTTATTACCTCCTCTCTAGTCTTTTCTTACAAATAAATAATATCATAAATAAATAATAAATTCAATATATTTGAAAATATTTTTAATAAAATAAGTATTCACACCAAATATAATATATATGGTTGATATTTATTCTAAAACTTAGAATAAGATTTAGAATAACACTCTAAGATTATAGCTTAGAGTGTATATTATATATTATTAGTATCTTTAATAAATTTAATTCTACTATCAGTAATTCTATTCTTATTCATAACAATACTATTAAGAATAATCTCTAACTCTTTAATTAAATTATCAATATTATCTTTATCTAGTTTATCTTTAGTTAAATTAAAACCAAATAAATTATAACGATCCATAATAAGCATACTAATATCTTTATCTTCAGATATTAAGATATTATTTAAAATATAATTATATGGATTATATACAAATAATCTTAATTTATTTATCTCACTAATATCTATATCTTTATTCTTAAGCAATTCTATTAAATAATTATAATTAGAATCCACTAATAAGAATATATCATAGATAGTAGTATCTTCTTCTAAAGAAGAAATTCTTTCTAAAAAATAATTTCTTTCTAATTCTTCATATAAATTCTTTAAATTATTAATATTAGTATTAACCTTACTATTTAATACATCAATCTTATCTATCTTATTCTTAGATACTAATTTAAATATCTTCTTATTTTTCTTAATAATATTTCTCTCTAATTTATCAATTTCTTTCTTCTTAGTACTATAAATATTCTTATACTTATCTTTATCTTTATATAAAGATTTAATATCATTAATTATATAATCAAATTCTAAGTAATTCTTATACTCTATAATAGAATGATATAACTTCTTAATATCATTATTAATCTTCTCATTAGGAGAAAATTCTATTACATATTTGTAGGCTTTACTAACTTTATCTAAAGAATAATCACTAATATTAAGTTTACCTTCAATAAAATTATTTTGTAATATATAAGCATTATTTCTTATTAAAGTACTTCTATTTCTATATAATTCTTGATATTCTTCTAATACTTTTTTACTAGTTAACTCTTTAACTAAATGATCATAATATAGATCAAATTTCTTCTTATTCTTATAATATAAATATTTAAAATTCAAAGTAATATGCGTAATAATATCAGGACATTTCCAATATATCTCTTCAAAATCTTTCTTTAATATATCATCATTTACTTCATTAGATAAGAATCTTTTCATATAATTACCACTATAATAACTATAATTAAAGTCTTCAATTGATAAAGGAATTCCTACTAAAGAGAATACTTCTAAAGTTCTATTTATATCTTTATTAACTTTGTCTAAATCAGTTTTATAGAAATGTCCTAATTCATATAAAATGATATCTAAATTACTTTTCTCATAAGAGGAATTATATTTATTTAGTAAAGGTATTTGAGGTAGTAGTAGTTCTATATTCTTGGTTAATTTATCAATATTAGGATCTTCTTCTAATGATAAATATCTATTTCTTCTCTTAGTTATTTCTTCCTCTACTACCTCTTTATCTACTTGATATTCTTTTAGCATTTCTTCTACTTTAGCTTTATATAATTTGTTATTCTTATTATTATTTCTAGGTAAAGCCGCTAATACTTCTTTTTGTAATTCTATTTTATCCTTATATTCATTTAGCATTATCATCACCTGCTAATTCTTTTTCAAGAAAACTTATAAAATTATCTATTACTTTGTATAATTCTACTATATCATCATCTACTAACTCTTCTATTTCTTTCCTTGTCATATAAACCTCCTATTTTATTATTATGTATTGATATACTTCTCCTATAAAATTATTATTATCATATAAACTTACTACTAACTTATATGTTCCATCTAATAGATTATCTTTAAAGTATAAGAAATATGATGATTCACTACTTGGATTATTAGTAAGTAAATATTCATTAGGATTATTAGTATTATCTAAAATATTAGTTACATAATTCTTTAAATCTACTTCATTATATACATCAGTATAAATAGCACTATAATCTCTTCTTAATAATTTAATTCTAGTATTAGGATTAGATAACCCTGAAGTATATTCTACTTTATATACATAACTGTTATTATCATTTAGCGTAAAACCAGTATTCTTATCTATAAATACCATCTTATCACTAGCACTTACTTTTAAACCATATATATTATCAATAACTGTAAATTTAAGTTCTAATTGATCAGATGAATTTAATCCATAGTAGATACCATCTGCTGATCCAAAGGATTCTATTAATAATGTATATTCACCACTAGAAAGGTTACTATTCTCAGTATTAATAGTTATCTTAGAACGAACATTAGCTATTTTCTCAGTTATATTTATTCTTATAGTACCATCATATCTTGGATAATAAGTATTACCATTATATGTATAGTTAACTCCCATTAAACTTGAACTAGTAAGAGGAGTACCCCTACTATCAAGAATAGTCATTTTTATACCTAATTTCTGTTCATCATAATTTGTATCAAAGATAGTATCAGTAGCTATTTTATCTTGAATAAAGTTAGTATCTAATATTAAATTAGTACTCTTACCACGATATATAGTACTATCAGATAAACTACCAGATAATTCTATTATAGCATCTTTATTATGATATAAATCATATTTCATAGTAGACTGCTCTATACCAAGTACACTAATTAAAGTCTGATTATCATTATTTCTAAGTTCTATCAATAATGACTTATCTAAGACATCAGTATCAATATTAGTATCTTTAAAATCAACCATAAAGATAAACTCTTCAACAGTCTTCTTATCTTTATAATATACAGCATTAGCACTACTATCATCATAATTATTATTTGGACTAGTACTACCCATTTTAACAAATTTAGATAATGGATAAGATACTTCACCATAGTTATTATACTCTATTAAGCCATTATTATAGTCTTCTTCAGTTACTGTATAGTAATAGTAAACAGGTTTATCTTCAACATGAAAGTCAATCATGGTAAGTTCTGTATTTACTGGTAATAAATAAGTAGATACTAAACTACGATGATATCCTTCTTTATATGGAGTAGTATCACTTTCCATATACAATGAATAATAAGTACTAAAACTACTCTTAGTTGTTATATCAACAGGACTAGTAGCAAACATTTCATACTTCTTACCCGGAGTAATAGTTCCTTCATAGTCATTAGTATTATATAATGCAGTATTTAAATTAACATTAATATTAATTCTCTTTACTTCATTATTTAAGTCATCAATAGGAGTAATAGCTACAAGAGATATAGTAACACTACCTAGACTTTGAGTTGTTGTTAAATTTTTAGAGTGATAGAAGTAGAATACCAATCCTGGAGCTCCTGCTGAATTCTCTCTTTGATAATCAATAGTACCATTAACATTATTATTACCTTCCGTAGTAAAGTTAGTACTACCTTTAGTTATCCAACCGTTTTGTCCTGATTTCATATTTAAACCAAAAACAGTATTAGCTTCATCCTCAGTATTCGCTACTCTAGGTATTTCACTATAATTTATTAATTTAATATCTTCATTTAAAGTAGCATAATTAAATCCTAGTATAGAGAATTTAGTATTAGCTGAGGCGTGATTTAATAAAGATAATTCATAGGTACCCAAAGTAGAATACTTAGAAGCTGTTAATGTTATTTCATAAGAATCTACTTTCTCTCCTATTGACCACATATAGAAATCAGCATTATCAGGAGTTGGCTCTATATAATCTATTATAATACCATTACCTTCTTCATTACCATAATTAGTATAAAAACCATCTTTAGTTATATCATGATCAGTCTTGTGCATACCAAGTACATAACTACCTTTAGTAAAGTAATAAATATCTCCTGATGATACTTCTGCTGATGGATCATAATCATTATATAGAGCAGTTACAATATCACCATTTCTACTTAATAAATACATACCAAAGAAAGTCATACCCGATACTTCACCAAATGAAGTTATATTTTCATTAGTAGCTATATTTAAGTTTTTACCCTCTAACATATATATTCTATTATTAGTATTTCTTGATAATAATTTTGTTTCAGGATCAAGAGTTACTTCTGATTTTACTTCATTAGTACCATTCATAGCTAAACTAGATAATTTCTTTACTAAGTTACCACCATTTTGTAAATATAATGAAGAGGAATTAATTAGTTTTAGTTCATCAATTCTACTTAACGAGAATAATACTGTCGAGTATTCATTAGTTCTATCAGTAGCACCTTTTAATTCTATATATGAATTATCAAGTGTTACAGTATTGGCTCTCTGTATAGATATATTTCTCTTAATGTCTTCTTTAGTACCATAGTTTTTAATATTTACATAACTATAACCGGTAGTAGATGAAGCATTACCACTACCAAAGATAGAACCTCCAATAGTAAATGTATCATAGCCTTCGCCATTAATATTTATATTTATACCTACAGTTACACTGATAAATGAGTAGTCATATTCTTCACTACCGCTAGCATTGGCTTCTCCTCCACCAAAGACAGTTCCTCCTATTACGATAGGAGACTTAGTAAGATTTTTATTACTACTTGCAGATAAACCTATATTTACTGTAGTATCACCATATAATCTAGAAGTATTAGCACCACCATAAACATTACCTCCAATAGTAGCTCCTACCACATTTACTATGCCTTTAGAATTATTATTTTTTTCTAGTCCAGTAGCAGCGGCATTACCTCCTCCAAAGACATGTTTACCAATAGTAGTATTATCATCTATATCAAGATTAGTATTACCATTAACTACTGCTAATACACCATTACCACCAGCATAAACACTAGCATTTACATTTGTATTAGATATATGAATATTAGTATTTTCTCCTACTACAGCAGCATTACCACCACCATAGATAGAATCTTCAACGGTAATATTATTAGTATTAACATTAGTATTTTTATTTACTTTACCTAAGTTTCCACCACCATAAATAGTTTTTACTTTAGTAGAGTCTCCTATTACAAGATTGGTATTACCTAATACTTTAGCTGGATTTAATTCACCAGTTTCATCTCCCGGTACAATAGAATTCTCTCCATTACCACCACCAAAGATAGCATTAGAAATAGTACTATTATTAACTGTCAAAGTAGTATCTTCTTTTACTTCGGCAGCATTACCTCCACCATAGATATTATTATCAATAGTAGTATTATCTAAAACTTTAGTATCAGTTTTTAGAACAGCGGCTTCATTACCGCCTCCAAAGACATTATCAGTTACATGAGTATTTGATAAAGTCATTTTAACAGTAGTTTCTACTTCTCCTTTATTTCCTCCTCCATAAATATCTCCTGATACTTCGGAAGAATTTACCTTTACTTCTAAACTATTAGTTACTTTAGCAGCATTACCACCGCCATATATAACAGCCTTATTTTCAGCATTGCCAATAGTACTACTATCAATATTTAGAGTTACTGAAGATACATCAGCTTCATTACCACCACCATATATTGATTTATTAACAGTTACATTATTGATATTCGTAGAAGCAGTAGTTACACTAGCTTTATTACCTCCCCCAAAGATAGTATTTATGTTTCCATTAGTTAAATTTATATTAGCAGAAGTAGTAGTACCTCCTAGATTATTACCACCATATATTTTATCAACATTTAATTTACCTATATATTTATTACCATTAGCATCATAACCCACTAATAAATATCCTAGTATTTTAAAATTCTCATAAGTATCATATGAATGAATATTAAATTCAAAACTATAAGTACTATTATTATTTAAAGTATTAGTTCCATACCACTGATTTACTTCATCAATATGATAAATATTATTAGTACTATCAAACTCCACTTTAGATGAACTCCAGTTAGAATCGAAAATACTTTTACTAGTTAAAATATATAAATCCCATGTCGGTAAACTAACTCCTGTATTATTGGTTATATCTACCTTTATTTTTTCACTACCTAATATATCAGTAGCTCCTGTTTGATTTATATTAGACTCACTTATTGTAAAGGATGAAGATAAATCACTAGTAGTAGAAGACAAGTTCTTAATATTAGTAGTCTTAACTTCTCCACTAGTATTAGAGCCTCCAAATACATTAATAATATTTGCTCCTCCTAAATTAACATTAGTAGTAATAGCTCCTGCTTCATTACCACCACCATAAACGTTAGTTATTAATCCATAATTTAGATTAACATTAGTAGTAGTAGTTTCGGCCTTTAAACCTCCTCCGTAAACATTAGTTATTAGAGTGCCATTTATATCAATATTAGTGTTTTCTACTTTACCGCCTTGATTATTACCGCCATAGACATCATTTATATTAGCATCATTTACTACAATATTAGTTATAGGAATATTTCCTGATAAATTAGAACCACCAAAGACTGTACCTACTTTATTATTTATTGTTACATTAGTACTTTCTGTTACAGAAGTTCTATCTCCTCCACCATAGACTGTAGTAATATTTCCATTATCCACTAATACATTAGTAACTCCAGTAGTTCCTCCAGCATTATTACCACCATATAAAGTAGTACAAGTGCCTCCTGATGCAGTTACATTACTAGTAGTTACTGTACCGCTAATATTTGAACCGCCAAATATTTTATCTACTGTTCCACCATTTAAGTAAACATTTGTTGTATTAGCTGATGTTTCATTACCTCCACCATAAGTATTAGTAATAGTTCCATCATTAATAGTAACTGTTATATTACCATTAGGTTTTCCTTTTAAGTCATTACCTCCAAAGACATTAGTTATAGTACCATTATTTATAGTAACTTCAATATCTCCCATTACATATGGTGTGTAAGTATTATTACCTTCACCACCACCAAAGACATTTACTATTATGCCTTTATTTACAGTAACTTTAGTTTTACTAGAAGATACACTAGTTCCAGAAGAAGAATCATTTACTGTACCATAAGCACTACCACCATATACACTCTTATTAATAATTGGCGTTGCATTAAGAGAAGAATCTCCTATAACAACATTTATATCATCTCTAACAAAAGTACCCGAGTTTGATGAATTAGTATAACCTCCACGGCCACCACCATAAACAGAATTAGTTACTTCACCACCATTAATATTTACATTGACTGTCCCATAAATAGTTCCTTTTTCATTACTTCCTCCATAAATACTACCAACAACATTTCCATTATTCATAGTAATATTAACAGTAGCTGTTTTTGATGATGATCCACTTCCATTCTTATTACCACCACCATAGACAGATCCTTCTATAAAACCATCATTTATTATTATATTAGTATATGATGTATTAGAACTACTATTTACACCTGTTGCTCCATAGTTACCACCACCATAAACATTATTATTAATAGTAGCTTTATCATTAATAATTATTATAGCATTATCGCATGATCCGATAGTAGAATATCCGCTACGACCATTACCTATTCCAAAGACACTACCAGATTCTGCTCCAAATAAAGTTGTATTATTGCTTATTAAGTTTTTATCACCAATAGTAGCGGTTCCTCCTATATAAATATATGGTGTTCCATTTAATGTTCCATCACCTTCATTACCAGTAGAACCATTAGATCCTCCAAAGACACTATAGTTTACTGTACCTCCAGTAACAGAAACAATTCTATTTCCATAAGTGGCAGTTGTTCCTGCTCCTCCTATTATAATATCAACACTACCACCAGTCATATAAATATATATATCATTTACACCACTTCTATTATCGCTAGATAGAGGTCCTCCTATTAGATTATAAATATAACCGCCCTCTATTTTAGCTTTTCTAGCAGAATAATGTGTTCCTCCATATCTTCCTCCAACATATATTCCTGTTGATAGATCATGTTTACTACTTCCAAAAGTACCACTTTTTACTGTTAAATCAAACGATATATCTTTATTTGTGCTACTATTTGTATTAGCATAAACATTTCCACCCCAAGATCCTGAAGCACAATAATATATATCTAAAGCGGTATTATTTTTCTTTACTTTATCATAATCATTGCCATATACACTTTTATTATTTAAATACAAATCAGGATCATCCCAAGAACTTGTTGATGCTCCCATACTAAGTGATATGGAATTGTATATACCAGTTTCTAACATAAATTTATATTTAGTTGGATTATTATTTCTTCCAGTGCTTGAACTATTACCCGCTACTACAGATCTTAATGTTGGATAATTACCATTTTGAGTTAATCCTCTTCCTAATTTGACATTATGATAATTACCAAATAAAGTTCCTGATGTATTGTTAGTTGGTGGATTATATATTCCATTTATTCTTGCTCCATAGTATAATGTAACATTTTCTATATTAATATCATTATAACAGTTAATAGCGGAATTAGCATTCCAAGTAACATTATATTTAGTACCATTATGTAAACTGGTTATAGTAAATGGATAATCTCCATTATCACTCCAAGAACTATTAATTTCATTATTTAATACTAGTATATTAGTATCTCTAGTAACTAAATAATAATATTCTTTATTTACATCAAATATTTCTTCTTCACCATTATCATTATAATACTGAAGTAATTTATAGTTAGTACATCCATAATAAGAATTACAAGTACCAGTTGCAATTTCACCATTTGCATTATAATAACCAGTTTGTGACTCACCATAATTTATAGATACTTCTTGATAATAAGTAGACATATTAGCATCTATTAGATCGGTATTAACTCCCTCATATAACACTTCTCTATTAATAGTACTATTATCTAACTTAGTCATATAGCCATTATTTAAGTAATAGTAAGTATTATTTTCATCAAAATTTTCATTAATTATTCTTTGATAATATGTACAAGTAGTTTCTCCATACCACCAATTAGGACGACAAGTTCCATTACCTAGACGATTACCTCTCTCATCATATAAGCCATTATAACTTTCTCCTCTTCTAAGAATAACTTGATAATAATAACCAGTCATATCTATTTCTTTATATGTTATTATTATTTTTTCTACTTTTTTCATGCCAATAGTATTTAATCTTCTAATAGCATTATTAAAATTACTACCTACATAACTTACTTTGGCAGTGGTCCATTTAGCAATCATAGTTATATCTATTTTCTCTGGTTTGTCATCTTTATAAGTTACTGGTACTTTAACATATCTTTCATAATAATTACTATCATAACTTATTTTAGCATTTTGATAATCAGTATACCAACCATTAAAGCCACGATCACCTGGTCTATCAGTAAAAGGATTATCTATTAGTTCTATTAATACATAGTCATCACTTTTATCAGAAGTATTATTATCATTTACTTCAAACATTTTAAAATATACATAAGTATCTTGTCTTTCAGATAATGATACATAACCCTTATTAGTACCATCATTACCTTTGTATGTTATTTTAGTTTGAACTAAATTATTATCATTATATATATCTTTATTATCCGTAGTAGGAAGAGTTCCATCATTAGATGTATAATTTAGACTCTTATAATAGTAATAATCACTTTCTACTTCATTTATTATTACTTTATTATCTTTTACTGAGCTTTCTACATAGTCAGGATCATCATTAAATTCTAATATTAAATCACTATAGGTAGCAAAGTATGTAGTAACTCCTATTACTAAAAGAAGTAAAGAAGAAGAACCCACTAAAAAACGAACTTTAAGTTTAGTATTATTTTTCAAAAGTTTCTTTATATGTTTAAATTTACTTTTAATTTTATGCACTTCTACCACCTACTATCCATCATATTAAGTATAGCATATTCTAGTAAATAAGTAAATTAAAAATCCATCATATTTTTAAGATGGATTTGTACTAAAGCCTAAATTCAAAGCAACATTACCAATAGCAGCATTATTTTCACAGTCTACATCTTGTCCTTCAATCCACATATATACTTTTATCTTAGTAATACCACTATTGATACTAAAGATTTGAACATTATTATCAAAATTATTCTTAGTATAATAATCTATGTTTACTCTTTGAAAATACATAGGATATTTATTTTCACTAGCATTATTAGTAGTAATGCCCGCTATCTTAGGTATTTCATTTAAGACACCATCATAATTTAATGGCTCTGATGGACTAGTTATATTCATTTGGTAAACATCTCTAGCATTTTCAATACCATATTCAGTATGTGTATCATAATTAGGTTCCCAGATATGAACTTTACTCTGGTCACTAGTAGTCATTGACTGAATAGTTCCAAGTGGAGCCCCAGTAAATGTTGTTCCTTCTTCAACAAAAGCAAAGCGAACAGCATTTTCTATTCCTACAGATTTATCTCCACCATAAGTAGCATTAGATTCAGGCGTTAGATATAACTGAGTATTATTATTAGTTTTTAAAAACAAATCAAAAGTAATAAATTTACCAGGACTATTTTCTCCTGCTGATGCTACTTCAATACTTCTAGTTGTTTCAAGTACATAACTGCCAGCAGCATTATTAACAGCATTACCATGATAGATAGCTATCTTACCATTATCTATTTTACCTATTGTTGATACAGCCTCTAATGTTTGAGGAATTTGATTAGTATTAGTTGGATATGTATCACTAGCAGTTATTATATCATCAACAGAAACAGAAGATTTCCAATTAGTTCCATCAACAGATATTTCTATTCCTCCTTGAGCTCTAACATTTACATTTAATAAATCTACTCTTACTAATCTATTAGTAGTAAACCAAGCATATGATGAAACAGATAATGATAATGTTGTAATTAATAATAGTAATAATAGATAAAATAAACGATATCTTCTCTTTTTTTCTTTCTTCTTATTCTTTTTCATTATTCTTACTCTCTTCCTTATGTTCTTCTCTTATTTCCATATGCATTTTTATTTCACCACCAAGAATATTATCTATGCAATCTGGATCATCGCCTTCAAGCCATATTACAATAGTAAATTTATCAATATTTCCTGGTTTAAAATCTTTTCTTTGTTCTAACACTGCTTCATCTTTGCTATAAAATGGTAAGGTATCTTTTTCTGGCTCATTAGTATAAGAGTTTACTTTAGCATATACTCTTCTATCACCATTTAAATATACCATTACTCTAGCAGCTTCATCAACATTTTTTATAACATCATCAATTATTATGGAATACCAATAATTGATTGTTTCTTCGCCTTCATTTTCTATATAGAAAGTATAAGCTATATAATTTTCTCCATTATGCGAGCCATTACTTTCAGTATCTATATTTTTTGGTATCCAATCTATTGATATATTATCCATAAATTCTAAGTCTCTAGCAGATAATTTTCTTTTTGATTCTTTAATTTCTGAATCTTCATATATTACAATACCACTTTCTGAAGATAATCTTTTATCAAGTGTTATTGTGAACTTTCCACCTTTATATATTACTCCTAATACGATAAATACTAAAGCTAATACTAAAAGGGATATAGATAATATTAATTTTATACTACTATATTTCTTTTTTCTACCATAAACTTTTTCTGCTTTTACTACTACATTTTTAGCCATGTATACTCCCTTACCTTCTCTTTTTATTGTATCATAATTCTTGTACTTGTACAATTAACTCATGATAATTTTACATTATATTAGACATTATATTGCTTATTAATTATTATTATGCTATAATTTTTATATAATAGGTGATGTTAATGAAGAGGAAACATTTTATTTATATTCTTGCTTTCTTATCATTTGTTTTATGTATTTTCTTTATACAAGAATCTTATGCTAAGTATTTAACTTCTACTAGTGAGAATGCTAGTATTAATGTAGCTAGGTGGAGAATTTTAGTTAATAATAAAGATATTCGTGAAGGAAATACTGCTGATGCAGTTATTGTACCAGTATTTGATGGTAATGAAAATATTGCTAGTGGTATTATTGCTCCTACTAGTGAAGGATATTTTGATTTAGTTATAGATGCTACAGAAGCAGATGTTTCATTTAAATATAATATTAATTTTTCTGTCAATGATGATAGTGCTGTCAGTGATTTAGTAGCTACCAAATATTCTATTAATAATGGAAATGTTGTTGATTTAAATAGAGATAATCAATCAATAACCAATGAAGTATTACAAGCTAATAATACTGCTCCTATTTATATTAGAGTATATGTTATATGGGATGATGGAGAAAATAGTGCTATGGATAACACAGCAGATACTGAGGCTACTAAAAATGGTAAAACAGCTAAAATGAATGTTAATTTATCATTTATCCAACTTAAATAATAACTATTAGTTTTGAGATTATAAGCTCAAAACTTTTTTTATAATGACCTTGGGCATTATAAAACCTCCTAGTGACCTAAGGCACTGGAGGCATATAATAATTTTATTCATCTACTTGTACTGCAGTTATCTTTACTATTAAACTTATACTTGGTAAAGCACTATTTTGTTTATGATAATCATAAGCTTTATTACCCCAATATGTATCTTCTGAATCATTACCATTTTCATATGGCCAGGTAACGTTAATAGTTATACTTGCTTCGCCACCATTTTTAGGAATAACCTCGTTAGAAACATTAAAATCAATAGTAAATGGATAATCATTTCTTATTTTATTTATAATTTGTTCATCAGTTAAATTTAAACTTAGAAGATCACTTCCTAGAATATTTGCTTTTTCTATTTCATACTTAATACGAGCATCAGCTTCACCACTATTGGTGGCTCTTAATACCTTCTGGTAATCTTCCATACCTGGATATAAAGAATCTATATTTATTTCAATATATTCTTCAGCCATTTCCCCTGCTCCTACTTCAAAGTTTACATGCCAACTTCTTACTTTAGCAGTTATATTATTGGATACTTTAGTTGAGTATATAAACCAAGCAAAACTATTAGAGGCTAAAGTTATAGCTAAAAGAAATATTGTTCTTAACCTAATCCTTCTTTTTCTTTTTTCTTTCTTTTTGTCACTCAATAGTATCACCTACTTAGATTTTTTTTCTTTTCTTTCATCAATGATATCTATTACTTCCATTACTAGTAATATGGCAAATGGCACAAATACTACAAAATAAAAGCCATATGGATTATTTACTACTTTACTTATTAAACTTAGTACTATACTTTTATATACTACTTTACCTAATATTTGGTTATCTTCTACTAAAGGATCTTCAATATCATTAGCTATACCTTTAGTATGAAAGTATGTTTTTCCTTGTAATTTTTCTTTCTTTATTACTCTATGGGTTACTATTTTACCAGCAAAATCATCTTTCATTCCTCGATATACAACATCGTCTCCTACTACTATTTCTTCAGTATTTATATTTTTAGAAATAACCATATCATATACTTTATATTTTGGTTCCATACTTTCAGTTATAATTGTATAGATACTATATCCGCCTAGTGATAGTTTATTATTTGATATTCTTTGAATAAAGATTATACTAATTACTATTACTATAAATAAAGATATTATTGCTTTAATAATCATTAATAATATTTTTAAGGCTTTATTATTTTTTATTCTTTCTATCATATTTATCACCACTATATTTCTATTAACTTTATATCTTCTAAATATTTATCCATATATTTTTTATATATTTCTTCTATTTGTTTTTCATTTACAACAGTTTTATATTTTATTATACTATATTGTTTATCTATTAAATCTTTTAATTTTTTTTCATCAATAGTTGAATCCATGGTTATGACTTTTTCTATCATATTACCTACTAGTTTCTCAGATAGTTCTGTTTTAGATACTTTTTCTTCTTCTTTACCTATAGAATCTAAAACTAAGTAATCTAATAGGAATGATTCATCTATTAATTTTTTTATTTTACCATCATCATAATAATCATTATTTCCTTTATCTTTTTTGGTATCATCTTCCATATGAGTTTGCATATAATTCCATAATTTTACAGCATATTGGAAATTAACATTTTTAAGTATTACATTTGTTTTCTTAATTGGAGATGTTACTAAAGATATATGCTTTTTATCTATTGTTTGATATACTGATGATGATGTTAAGTCAGATATTTGTGTCTCTAACTTTTCTATTCTTTCAGATATAGTTAAGCCAGAGTCATCTTTATTACTTTTCTTATCATCTTTTTTAGAATTAATAGTCATTGTTATATCTATTTTTTCTTTACCAAGACTACTATTGGCACTATACTCTAATTTTTTATCATCTTTACTATAGGATTCTTCTACTAAATTACGTTTTTTTCTTTCAATATAGAATTTCATATTTTTTATTAAACTATAAATGAAACGATTTTCATAAGTATCAAAACTTTCTTCTTTATTGATATTTAATATTTTACTAGGACGCACATCTCCTGTTTCTTTATTGTAATCTTGTATTAAATTGGTATTTTTAGATAAGTGCTTAATACTTTCAACAGTTACACGACGAGCTAATTCTATTTTTACAATATCTTCTTCATTTACTATAAATCGATTTGGATTTCTTAAAATATTATCTAAATATCTGATAGTATCTTCCATTATCTCAAGCCATTCAAAGTTAGTATTTACTCGGTCATAGGCTGTTTTTACATGAAGATTTGAATTTATATTTTCAAAAAATTTGTTATTTTTATCTTCTTTTGCTTCTGTATATAAATTCATTATTTCTAATTCATTCATTATAGGCCTCCTACGTTAATTTTTTTAATCTAAGTAAATACTCTTCGCACTCTTTCATTTTTCCTTTACCAAAGGTTTTATCTAGAAATTCTATATATCCATCAATTTCATCACGAATATATGATATATTTAATTGTTCAAATTTTCTTAGTATTTTTCTAGCTATAAAGTAATCTACACCATCTACTTCATCACCACCACAGGCAACATATACTGGTACAAACTTTTTCATATGAGCTACGATACGATTACCAAAAGCTATTCTAAAGTGTTTGATAACATAATCATCCATTTCATTTATCTTATTTAGAGTATCTTCTGATATTGGATTATCTTTCATTGCTTCACTAAATAATTTATCTAGGTATGAATAATTTATATCTTGGGCCTCGGTATCAATTGGTTCAAATACTTGACCTTTATCATTAATGTCTAGAGGCATAGCTCTATCGTATACTTTATCTGTTACCATAAATGTGGAGTCATCGTTATTGATTGTTCCAATATACCATACATTAGCAGGTATTTTTAATTTACCATCAACAATGTTTTTGGGATCGTCTGGCCAAGAACTAGATACTAATTCTACAATCCATTCGTCTTTATTAGGCATCTCTAGAATAGATAACATTTCAGCAAAATAATACTCTACTCTGGAGATGTTCATTTCATCTAGTATTACGGTATATATATCATCAGTATAACCTGCGACATAAAGTTCTTTTAATACTTCTGTTTCATTAAACTTTTTAGTAAATTCATTGAAATAGCCAAATAACTCAGTTCTATCTCTCCATGATGGTTGTACTGAAGCAACACAGGAATCATGTTTTAAGAATTTTCCCCAAGCATAGGCTAAAGATGTTTTACCAGTACCAGATATACCTTGTAATATTACTAGTTTGGTTGAGGCTAGTGCTGATATGAATAATCTTATCATTTCTGATTTATAGTATAATTTTAATTTAGATGCTGCAAAATTTCTAAATGTCTCTACTAATTCTTCAAGGGTAAAACTATCACCATAATTTACTATTTTATATTTAGCAAATTCAGTATCGACCGCTGTTAGTTTAGGGAATCTACTCTTAGTAGTATCAACATCTTCTTTTGGTTTATCTGTTTCTTCTATCTCTGGTGATTCACCTGGCTTTAATCCTAGTTGTGATACTTTCATAGCAAGAATACTTTCTTTTTCGGCCATAAGATCCGCTACTTGATTATTTAGAGAAGCTACCTCCTCAAGAAGAGATTCTTCTTCTACTACTGTTTTATGGAATTTTAAATACTTTCTTATAATGAAATAGATAATAAATCCTAAGCCTCCTATTATGGCTAAAACTATTATGATGGCTAAGACTACTAATATCCATTCAGGAACACTAAAATCATCTTTATAAAAATTAATTATACCAATATATTCTTTTATATTGAACATATTTATTATTCCATTTACTAAGCCTTTAAACATCAGGATAAAGGAAGTAAAAAATTGTTCTAAAAATTCATATAGAAATCTAAAAAATGTATCCATACTGCACCTACTTTACTATTCTATTATTACTTTTTCTTCATCAAAAAAGTTTTGTTTATTTGTATCTACTATTACATATATAAAAATATCTAACCATAATTTACTTGAATCATCATAATTATATCCTTCATCTATTTCTACTGCTACTTGAAAGCCATCTTTTATCCAAGTATTTATTTGATCTTTATTTACTAAATAGTCAGAATACTTAAACTTTATTATAATATTATTCTTTACTATTTCATTATCTATTATATTTATTAATCTATTTAATTTTTGTTCTTTATCAAAAATACTGATAGGAAAATCTACGATTAAATTAGTATCAAATTCTCCCTTAATAGCATTTTCTAAGATTATTTTAGAAGTTAAATAGTATGTAATAAAGCTTTTTTGTTCATTTACTATTCCTTCACTATATACTTTATTTATTGAATATTCACTATATATTCTGTTAAATTTAATAGTGTTATCTAGTTTTACTTGATAAACTTTTTTGTTATTAGTTTTTATTAATGATACACTAAACTTTTCACTATCAAAAGATTTTAGATATTTATCTTTGCGGCTTTCATTTTCTTTTACTAATTCATAAAGAGTATCAATAAAAGTTTCATCATTTAATCCTAGTTCTTCATTCCGATATTCATCTATTTCTAATATTACTTTTTTTAATGATTCATATTCTTCGACATTATCAAAATATAATATATATTTAAATAGATAGAAAGTATTTTTTATTTTAAAGATAGTATCTTCATCTTCATTTTCTTTCATTTCAATAGCTTTTTGTCTTAGATAATAATTAATGTTTGATGTAAAGTTTTTATATTTTATATCTTCATTATTATAATATCTAACATTTATATAGACTTCTAATAATGGGTCTACTATTTTCTTGGCATAATATTTATCTAATATTATTTTTAGATATTTTGTAATATTTTTCTTAGAGAAATCAATATATTCCCTTGCTATATTATTAGCCATTCTTTCACCACCTACTCTGAATAATTAAAGTTTATTATTGATGTATTATTTACTATTGGATATGTATAATCTAAGTTAGTATCTGCTTTGTAAAACTTTACCACTTCACTTGACTCTGAATCCATTCTAAAAGTTATACTATTTATGTAATCATAACCATTTATCTTTACTATAGTATAGTTTTCTTTTTTTAGATATGCTGTATTAGTCGTATCTAATATTACTTTTTCCGGATCAAATGTTAGTGTTACTTCTGCGGACAGGCATTTTCTTTTATCAATGTCTTCTAGTGATATGTATGTTAATCTATCAATTCTATCATTTACTGAGTAATTTCCAAAGGCTTCTTTTACTAAATAATAGTCAATAGTATTTGTTATATTAAAATTGAAATATGGTCTTCCTTTTTTATCATCAATAGTATATGATAAACCACTTTTACCTACTTTAAGAATAAATCTTCCTCGTAATGTCTTTTTATATGGATATGTACTCTTGACGGTTATTTCTATGAAGGCTTCATCTCCTACTTTAAAAATGTCATTAGGGGTCATTACTGCATTAAAGTAACTAGAACCTTCACTGCTATAAAGAGTTCCTCCTGTACTATTTACACTGCATAAAACATTACTTGAACATACATAACTTATTTCATAATTTATATCACTGCTTGTGTGAACTAAATTATTTTTACTATTATTTAAGTTTATTGTTATAGTATATGGGTCTACTGCTGACCAATTATCTACTTGGTAAATAGCCCTATTTGTTGTTAATTTATCACTATTAAAATAAAAGTTTTTACTTGACAGATAGAAGTCTCTTATTTCATTATATATATATCTTCCAAATGTTATTGTCGTTAGAAGGAATACCAATATTATTCCTAATACAATATAGCCTTTCTTACCATATTTATCTAATTTTCTTTTTAGTTCTATTATCTTTTCTTTTAATTCTATTATCTTTTTCTTTATTTTTAGGTTCTTTAGATACTTCTTTATCTTTGCTTTATTTATTTTCATCTGCTACTTCTTTTTCTTTATCTCTTTAAATATTGCATATATCTCATAAACGAAAGCAATTAACATTGGAAATATTATGATAAATAAGTATCCCCATTTTGATGTCAAAGTATTGAAGACTGCTCCTAATGTTTTATAAGTAGTTGTATTTTGTTTCTTTCCTAAAATATTTTCACTCGATAATATTAAATCGTTTTCTAATTGTATTTCTTTTTCATCATCATTTATTGTTTTCACATTTTCTATCTTAGCATATTTTACTGTTACTTTGGCAGCATATGTATCATAATAAAATACATAATCGCCTTTGTTATAATCATTTGATTTTTTTACTACCAATAAATCACTTTCTTTAAAATCAGGATTTTTTTCTTTAAGAGTTAATACATATTTATTATCTGTTTCAACAATATTATATTTGTTATATGATAGTAGTAAATATGTAACTATGACCGCTACTAAGAAATACAAAATGATTAAAATGTTTATTACTACTTTTTTCATTCTACCACCATTATAAGTATATCACACTTTTATGATTTATGTAAAGAAAAGAATAAGATTTTGTTTCTTATTCTATAACTATATTTTCTGCTTTTAACTCATCTTTAAATATTTCTTTAAAGTTTACTAATTCTTTTTTTATTACATCTGGATATACGGCTTTGGTTGTTCTTACGGCATCGTATATATTTTTAAAATCTATTGTTTTACGATCTTCATATATAGCATTAGAGAAACATTGTCTTAATATTACTAAAGCTATATCAGGATATCTAGATGATATTTCATATACTCTTTTAAATTCTGTTGTCATATTTACAATGAATTTCATTATTTTTTCCTTAATAAAATCGGTATAAGGAAGAATTACTCCTGTTTGTTTTTCTAATTTAGGTAATGTTTTTAAAAGAATTTCTACGGTCATTTCTTCAGTTGGTTCTGATACATCTACTTTTTCAAATCTTCTTAAGAAGGCTTTATCACGCATGATATATCTTTCATATTCATATGTTGTAGTAGCGCCAATCATTTTAATTGTTCCACGACTTAGTCCTTCTTTAAACATATTAGCTAGGTCTAAGGCTCCTGCTGCATCATTACCTATTAATGTATGTATTTCGTCAATAAATAAAATTACTTTCTCTTTTTGTTTTAATTCTTCTACTAATTTAAGGACTCTATTTTCTTCACCATTATTAGTCAATAATGCTGTTGTGTTGACACGATATATAGTATAACCATCTAAGGCTTTTGGTACTTCATGCCTTTGAATACGATAAGCTAGGCCTTCAACTATAGCGGTTTTACCAATACCTGGCTTACCTACTAGTACAGCTGATTTTTCTGGTGTTAGTAGTACTAAAATTAATTTTTTTATTTCTTCATCCCTTGCTATAGCAGGATTTGTTATGTATTCTACTTCAGTTAAATTATCCGAAAATCTTTCTAATATACTTTCCATTTATTTGCCTCCTAGTGAGAGAAGGATTAATATTAATCCACTTACCATTATGCCAGATAGAAAGATGGCATCTAAAAAACCACCGTTTGTTCTTTTTTTATAATCATAATACATTTTATATTTTCGATTTGTCATGGTATTCTCCTACAATATATTTTTTATATCTTTCTTTAATTTTTCATCTTTAATATTCGCTAATAGTGTATTTAACTCTTGTGACTTTTGATATAATTTTAATTTTTCTTCATAAAAATATAATTTATTTTCTATTGACTTTATACTTTTATGAATAGCATTTCTACTTACATTTTCATTTTCACTTATTTCTCCTAATGATAAATTATTAAAATAATAATCTTCAAAATGTTCTTTTTGTTTATCACTTAATAGTTCACTATAGAAGTCATATAATATTATTAAATATTCTCTTTTTTCCATTAAATTATTTTTACTAATGTATATATTACTTCAATAACTATTAGTAATACTCCTAATCCAAATAGTATATATACCATTTTTTTCTTTGATTCATCTTCAATATAATAGTAGCAAATGCAAAATAAGAATAAAGCAAATAATATTAGTGTTGCTGGTAAAAAGACAACATTTATTATGGAAAGGAATAATAATACTAGGAATATAACTCCTACTATTAAAGATATTATTAGTTCTACTTTTTTTAATCTTTCAGCGTCTACTAATTTATATTTCTCTTCTTTCTTCTTTTTTATTTTTGATGTTTTTTCTTCTTTTTTCATTTTTATCTCCCTTTCTATTTCTTATAAATCTTTAAATAAACCATAAATATACTTTTCAATATCAAAGGCTTCTAAATCATCTTCTTGTTCTCCTAGTCCTACATATTTTACTGGTATATTTACTTCTTCTTTAATAGCAAGAACTATGCCACCTTTAGCTGTTCCATCTAATTTGGTTAAGACTATTCCTGTTATATCTGTTACTTCACTAAAGGCTTTGGCTTGTGATATTCCGTTTTGTCCTGAAGTAGCATCTACTACTAAAAGTGTTTCATGTGGAGCATTAGGAATCAGTTTTTTTATTACGGAATTCATTTTAGATAATTCATTCATTAAGTTTACTTTATTTTGAAGTCTTCCTGCTGTATCTATTAGGATTACATCATAATTTTCTTTTATTCCTTTGTCAACGCCATCATATACTGCTGCTGATGGATCTTTTGATTTAGTGCTAACAACATCAATATTGGTTCTTTTTCCCCATTCTTCTATTTGTTCAATAGCACCTGCTCTAAAGGTATCCCCCGCTACTAATAGAACTTTTTTACCTTCTTTTTTTAATTTATTGGCAATTTTTCCGATGCTTGTTGTTTTTCCAACTCCATTAACACCAATAAAGAGAATTACGGTTGGCCCTTCTTCACTATAATTTATTTTACTTTTTAAAACACCATTATTTACATACATTATCAATAGTTCATCAATTATTATTTCTTTTAGAGTTTCACTATCCTTTATATTTTCTTCCTTTACTCTTTTCTTTAATTTATCAACAAATTTTACAACTGTATTTACACCAATATCTGCCATTATTAGAATATTTTCTAATTCCTCAAAATAATCATCATCAATATTCTTATACTTCTTAGATAATTTAGCTAATTCAGTTGAAAATTCTTTTCTTGTTTTAGTAAGTCCTTCTTCATATTTTGCTGCCTCTTTGTCTTTTGAAAAGACATTTTTTATCTTATTAAATAATCCCATGCTTTTTTACCTCCTGTTAATTATCTATATACATTATAACATTTTTATGTATAAAAATAAAGAAAAATTAAACATCTATTTTAGATATTTAATTTAAAATACTATTTAATTCTTCTATTTGTTTATTTAATTCTTCAATATTACAACCATTTATCTTCTTCTTATCTGATATATTATATTTTTCTTTTATTCTGAGTATTCTAGCCACTGATTTGTCGATATCTTCTTCTTTTATTTTACCTGTTTTTACCATTTTTATTACTTTATTTATTACTTTGTAATCATCTTTACGATATTTAAACAGGATAATATCTGCTCCCGATGTAAAAGCTTTCTTTAATGAAACACTTTTATATAATAAATCAACTGGTTTCATTCTTATATCATCAGTTATTACTAAATTGTCATAATGAAGTTTTTCTCTTAAATATTCTTTTATTAATTTTTTTGATAAGGATGATGGTAATCCTTGGGTTAGTTTTCTTATAACTATGTGACTTATCATTATACCATCACAACCATTATCTATTGCTTCTTTGAATGGTAATATATGCTTATTTAATACTTCTTTATAATTAAAAGTATAAGGTAATAATATGTGAGAATCTTTTTTTGTTATTCCATGTCCTGGAAAATGCTTAATAATAGAAATTACATTATTTTTTTGCATTTCTTTCATATATAGTATTCCATATTCTTTTACTATATCAACATTATCAGAAAAGCATCTATCTTTTATAACTTTACTTGATGAATTATTATCGATATCTAAATCTGGAGAAAAATTCATATTGATACCAGTATTATATAACATTTTGGATATTATTTCAGAATGCTTTTTTATTAATTTCTTGTCTTCTAACTTAGAAATTTTATTAATACTTTTTAAATTTTTTATTTCTGATGGCATTCTGTTTACACGGCCGCCCTCTTCATCTACCGCTACGAATAAGGGTATTTTATTTCCTTTATTAGCATTTTTTAATTTATTGATTAAAGTTAACATTTCACTATAAGAGGAATAATTTTTTTTATAAAGAATTACTCCTCCTATTTGATTGCTTTTGATTAATTCTAAAATTCCTTCTGTATTGGAACTGTTTATTCCAAACATAAACATTTGACCAATTTTTTCTTCTAATGTTAATTTTTCTAGCATAATTATACTCCTTTAGAGAAAACAGAAAAGACTATTTAGCCTCTTCTGTGCATCTTGTTTCTCTTATTACTGTTACTTTTATAGTACCAGGATATTTTAATTCATTTTCTATTTTTTCTTTGATTTCTCTAGCTATTTGATATGCTGTTAAATCGTCTACTTCTTCAGGTTTTACCATTACACGAAGTTCTCTACCAGCTTGAACGGCATATGCTTTTTCGACACCGGAAACATCATTACCTATTGCTTCTAATTCTTCTAATCTTTGAATATAATTTTCTGAAGAATCATTTCTAGCACCTGGACGTGATGCTGAGATTGAATCTGCTATGGCAACAATTGAAGCTATAATACTTGTTGGTTCAGTATCTCCATGATGGGAAGCAATTGCATTTACTATAACCTCATCTTCACCATATTTTTTAGCAAGGTCTACACCTATTTTTACATGGCTTCCTTCCATTTCAAAATCAATAGCTTTTCCTATATCATGAAGTAAGCCTGCTCTCTTAGCAAGATTTACATTTTCACCTAATTCTCCTGCTAATGTACCTGATAAGTTAGCCACTTCTATAGAGTGTTTTAAAGCATTTTGACCATAACTACTTCTAAAATGTAATTTGCCTACAATCTCTACTAATTCAGGATCCATCTTAGATAGTCCTAATTCATATAGTGCATTCTTACCGTATTCTTTAATAGCAGTTCTTACGTCTGCACATGTCTTAGCATATAATTCCTCTATTCTAGCCGGATGAATTCTGCCATCTTTAATTAATGTTTCTAGAGTAAGTCTTGCTATTTCTCTTCTTAATGGATCAAAACTTGAGATTACAATAGCTTCTGGAGTATCGTCAATTATTAAATCAACACCTGTTACTGATTCTATTGTTCTAATATTTCTTCCTTCTCTACCAATTAATCTACCTTTCATTTCATCATTAGGTAATGCTATTACAGATACTGTTTGTTCACTAGTAATATCTGCTGAATATTTTTGCATTGTGCCTACTAGCAATTCTTTACTCTTTTCATCAACTTCTAATTTGGCTTCAGCCTCTTTTTCTTTGATATATGCTGTTATTTCTTTTGACATTTTTTCTTCAACGATTTTCATTATTTCAGTTTTTGCTTGTTCTTTGCTGTATTTACTTATTTTTTCTAATTCTTCTAGTTCTTGTTTCTTAATCTGTTCCATTTCTTCTTTTGCGTCTTGAATTTTTTGCTGTTTTTCTAATAAATTATTTTCTCTTTCCTCTAGAGAATTTTCCCTATTTTGCATTGCTAAATCACGGCGATCAATATTATTTTCTCTTTGAAGAAGTCTTTCTTCTTGCTCTTTTATTTCGCCTTTTTTCTCTTTTATTTCTTTATCCGCTTCAATTTTTAATTTATGTATTTCTTCTTTAGTTTCAAATAAAGATTCTCTTTTAATTTTATCTGCATCTTTCTTTGCTTTTTCGATTATTGAATCTGCTTCTTTTTCTTGATTTTTTTTCTTTATAATATTTATAACTATAATGCTAACTAGTCCAACAATTAATCCAAGAACAAATAGTAAAATGGAGAAAACTGTTTCATTCACCTGAACACCTCCATTCTTTAATTATATATTATAGAAAAAATTATTAATTTTAATTTAAACTATACAATTTAATTGTATCTTAGTTTTTCTTAGATGTCAAGCAATTTTAACTTTATAGAAAAAGAAAAATGTTGTGTTACAATTGATGTGAAACATTTCTATACAAAAAAAGTGATTCAAGTTGTATAATATTGAGTTGAACCAAAAATATTATTTTGAAAGGACTTGAATCACTATGAATATTATAAATGAAAATAAAGAAAAAAGCAAAAGATATTTGCCACACGATATTAAAACTCGTGAAAATGCTGTAAAAACTTATAGGAATGGAAATTCAATTAGTTATGTACTAAGAAAATATCATATTTCCAGAACATCTTTATATAGATGGAATAAAGCTTATGATGGTACATTAGAATCTCTTATGGATAAATCGCATAGACCGCACTCTCCGCATCCTAATGCTCATACAAATGAAGAAATAAAATGGATAAAAGATTTGTTAAAGAGACATAAAAATGATAATCTTACTCTTGGTGAAATATGGTATAAATTAAGAATAAATAAAGGATATAAAAGAAACATTGGTAGCTTATATAGAGTAATGAGAAAATTAGGTTACTATAAACAAATTAATATTACTGGAACTTCTAAATATATTCCTAAAAAGTATTTTACACCTAATATGCTTGGTGAAAAATGGCAAATAGATGTTAAATATGTTCCTTCTATATGCTTAAGTGACAAAGTACCGTTAGATAAGAAATATTATCAATATACATGCATTGATGAAGCAACAAGGGAAAGGTTTTTATATTGGTATGATGAACATACTCCTGCCAATACCGTAGATTTTGTAAAAAGATGTATTTCTTATTTTGAATATAAACCTTCAGAAATACAAACTGATAATGGTACAGAGTTTACTTGGAATCAAAGCAAAATGAAAAAGCTACATCCTTTAGATGATTTGTGCTTAAAGTTGGATATAGATCATCACAAAATAAGACCAAGAACTCCAAGACATAATGGAAAAGTAGAAAGAAGTCACAGAAATGATAATGAGAGGTTTTACAATACATTAATAATTAATAATTTAGAAGACTTAAGAGAAAAAGGAAAAGCATATTTAGAAAGAAGTAATAAGATACCAATGGCTTGTTTAAATTATTTAACGCCATTAGAAAAAAGAAAAGAATTAATTGTTTCTTTGCTTGTACAGCATAACACATTCATTTCTTTAGTCAATGCAAAATAAATTTAACTAACGTTAATCATTGACTAAATTCATTTCTGTGTTATTTATATAGTAGCAAAGAAAAAAAAACAACCCAATAATCAAATTGAGTCATTTTTACAAAAAATATTGTTTCACATCATTTACAAACGTACATTTTAACTTTATAGAAAAAGAAAAAATGATAAAACTTTCGGTCTTATCATTTTAGTCATCGCTAAAGAAATCATCAAAGAAGTCATCATCATTTGTTTTGTCGTCATACATATCTGCTACTGATGATTGTGGTTTTGCTTCTTCCACTTCAGCATCAATTACTTCTGATTCTTTATTTTCATTTTTGTCAGTATTATCTTCTACATTATTATCAACAGAAGGTTTTTCTTTATTAGAAATAAGTTCTTCAAATGGTGTTGATTTAGTTTCTTCAATAGCTTTAGTTTCATTCTCTTCCTTTTCAATTTCTGCTATCTTAGCATCTATCTTTTTAACTAAGTCATCTATATTGAAACCACCTTCATCGGAAGCATTATTATCACCACCAAGGAATGGAGGTAAACCACCACCAAATGGATTTGCTCCGCCCATTGAAGAGCCTGCACTAAATGGATTTGCACCACTCATTGGTGAACCACCAAATGGACCTGCAAATGGATTCATTCCACCAAATGGACTTGCACCACCCATTGGATTTGAGACTCCCATAGCTTCCATTTTTTCTGCTTTTTTCTTTTTTACAAATTCTCTTATATCAAATAATTGTAATTCTTTCTTTTCTCTTGATGGAGGTGTTGCCTTTGGATAAGTCCTTCCCCAATCAACTTGGAAATCTGTTTCAAATTTTGTTTTATACGGAAACATTCTTCTTCTTAAAACAATTATTTCAAATTGACTTAATCTTTGAAGATCACTTACTGTTACTAATGGTGTTGAAGCAGTTTTTTCTTTATCTTTTGATTTTACTTCACCACACATTTTACTTATTTCTTCTAGAGCAGCAATTTCACTACTTATCAAATATAATAGATTACAGTTACCACGAATTGTGTCACCATTTTCTTTACCATATACTTGAGTTAACTGAGCAAAGTTCTGGATAATGAATGTAAACCTTATTAATCTACTTCTTGCCGCTGTTACCATTGTTGTTACATCTTTTAATGGTGGCATGTTGGCAAACTCATCCAAAATGAAATTTGTTCTAAATGGTAACTTTCCACCACTTTCTTGAGCAACATCTATTAATGTTTCATAACATTGTTTAATAAATATTGTTGCTAATGGATGTAATGTTTTCTTTTCATCTTGAACAATTAAGAAAACGGCAGTTTTCTTTCTTCCAATTTCTCTCATGTCAAAATCACTATATGATAACATTTCAGAAAGATTTTCTCTTTCGGAGAATAATTTCATTTTTTGTTTGAAGGTAGCTATAATACCTTGTTTTGTTTCATCCGCTGTAAACACTGTTCCTGAAGCATTTATATAGGCAGCTTTAGATGGATCCTTACTATTAAAATATTCTTTAGCATAGTTATTATTTGGTCCACCAAATCTTTCTTCACCTAAACTGCTCATTAGGTTAACACTATTTACATTTATTTGTTCTGGAGTTCCATCTTCAAATAAACCTAGGGCTAATCCAGTAAAGTAATCTGCTGCTGTTTTTTCCCAGAAAGGATCACCACTGCTTTTTTCTTCGTATAAAATATTTAGGGCTAGGTCATCTAATAATTCTATTGCCTTATCTGTATTACCTTCTTTATACAATTTGTAAGGTAAACTCATTGGGTTCCATGCATTACCTCTTTGAGGATCTCTAAAGTTTAAAGTAATAATATTATAATCATTAGCTTTTAAAAGTTCTGCTGTTTCTTCATATAACTCACCTTTAGGGTCAGTCAAAATCATTGACTCGCCGTGCTTTGCTAATAATTTTATCATTGGTTTGGCAACAATTACACTTTTACCTGAACCAGTAGCACCCATTACTAAGTAATGGTCTTCACCATTGTCTACCCACATCTTACCTTTTTTACTATGTAAGGCAATACCAGCGGCATCAATATGTTCATCTTTTATATTAACTATTTCTAGACCTTTTTTAAACTCAGCATCTGTAGCCCATCTAGAGTATCCTTTTTCTTTTTTACTTCCTACTGAAAAGCCAAAACCTTTATCACGATCAAAAATATAAGACTTAACAGCCATAAAAATTCCTATTAGGGCTGCTAAAAACAAGAAAAAGGTCATTCCTATGTATTTAGATGTAAATGCTTTAAATGGTAAAAATCCATAAAAGCGTCCTTCAGTTGCAATACTTGATGCATTTAAAACACCTATTGCACATAAATACAATAAAAATACACAAAAGGCTATAAATATTATTAAATCTTTTTTTTCTACCTTAAATTTCATATATAATCGTCCTCCAAAATAACTAACATTATTATAGCATTAATACTTTGAATTGTAAACAATAATTATTGAAAAATGAACATCTAAAATGTCCATTTATTGCTGTTAACTTTGTTATCTCATTTCCACAGTTGTATCATCTAAATATACTTCATAATCTAATATACCATTTATTTTGAATATAAAACTATCAATATCAGAAAAGTATACTTTTAAAAATTTTCTATCTTCACTAAAAGCATATTT
>ERZ857827.303-NODE-303-length-74530-cov-5.964082_pt1 | contig 74530 bp, 69 predicted proteins | sample MGYA00519761_ERZ857827 | MGnify/ENA primary metagenome ERZ857827 (study PRJEB31778, sample SAMEA3449370) | human gut metagenome | biome: human gut; feature: human-associated habitat; material: faeces | place: United Kingdom | collected 2010/2012 ... | reverse complement strand
CTATAAAAACAATGCCTTATGAAACAGAAACTGTTTTCTCTGCTCGCCCTGTTCCTATTTGTGAGCATTGGGCTTACTACCGACACTAAGGCCGATAGTATGGGTAATGAACTGAACTCCTCCGTTTCGGAAAATCTGAAAGCGTTGACTGCTGGGAATCCAAAAAAACAATGTTGAATGGATTTAACAAGCACAAAAACACCTTGTGCTCAATACGGGCAAATAGGATGTGCTCCATGTGATGACTTGTTACCTCCCGGACCATTTCCTCCAACATACCCTCCAAATCCAGGAAGTTGACTAATGTAAGATTTTTGTAAAATTCGTAAAGGAGGTGTGTCGAAACTATCCTGTTCCCGCGCTTGACGCGGGATTGCATTAAAACCGACCCTATAAAAACCTGATTGATAAGGCCTGTCCTTTTGCGACCCCGCATCAAGTGCGGGGACAAAGAGATTTTGACACACCTCCTTGTTTAATTAATTATCGAATCAATGAGTATGATTTATAGATGGATATTATTCATAGCCTTATTCGGCATATCCCTGTCCTGTTCGGATCACCCGAAGAATTCATCTTCCGATATGGAACCTTTGGATATCGTCGAACTTCGTCCTGCAGATAAATGGTTGAAGTTTCCGATAGATGAGGATACGGACATAGGATGGTATCCGACAGTAATAGAAAAAGACGAGCGAGAATACATAATTATCAAAAACAGTGGAATGCCTCAACTTCTGTTTTATGACGTGGATAAGATGGAATGCGTAAGGAAGATCACTTTTCAAATGGAAGGGCCCAATGCGATAGGAAAAGCTCACCGATATTATGTAAAAGGATGGAGTGAGTTTTACTGGCTCCCACCTTCTGCACAACAATGTTTATTCAAAGTAGATGATGCTGGAGTGGTTCAAGGATGTTATGATTGTAGCAAGGATGACGCTGGAAATTTTTTGCCGCCCATAGAGTCTATTGTTTTTATTGATTCTTTGGTTCATATACAATTGTACCATTATAATCATAATCAGCAAGAAGAAAAGACATCTGTGGCTGCGGTGTTGGATACCGTTCATAAAGTTGTCAAGCAATTTTCTTTTTATCATCCTTCAAAACCGACGATGGATGATTTGTATAAAGGAAGATTACGGGCTGGTGATGAATATGTGTCTTGTTTATTTGATGGAGCTAACTTTGTGTATGTTTTTGGCCAGAATGATTCTATTTATGTTGCAACAGCAGATCATAAAAACGTAAAAGGTTATAATGCTAAAAGCAAGTACTTGAAACCAGCCAAATATATTCCAAAACCTCATTATGCTGCTTTAAATGGTTATTTGAGAGAAAGCAACCAGCAACAATTTTATCATTACATCTACTACGACAAATACCGCGAAGTCTATTACCGCCTTGCCTACCCGGAATCGGAGGTCGATCCAAAAGAGAACCAACAGGACATTTGGAGTTTCGGCCGTCGGACCTGTTCGATTGTGATTTTGGACAAAAACTTCCGCATCATCGGCGAGACACTGTTGCCGGACTACCGCTATCAGAACCGTTCGATCGTTGTCCTGAAAGACGGCCTTTACATCTGCGACAGCCATTACAAGCGAGAAGATTATGACGAAAACGTGTGGAGCTTCCAACGGTTTGACTTGATGAAGAAAAAATAAGAGGAGGTTTTTGATCTTTGGCTAAGCGCGGACAAGGTTATTTTTAGCACGGTTGTCCTTTCTGTCAAGCGAGCGGAAGCAAAAATTCCGTATATTTGTATCATTAACAAAAAATACAAAAAGGCCATGAAGTATAAATTATTAGTTCTCGACGTAGACGGGACGCTGCTCAACAATCAGAAAGAGATCAGCCCCCGTACCCTGGCTGCCCTTCTGAAGGTACAGCAAATGGGGGTACATATCGTATTGGCATCAGGAAGACCGACTAATGGAGTCATGCCCATCGCTGAAAAGCTGGAACTGAATCATTACGGAGGTTACATTCTTTCTTACAACGGCGGTCAGATCATCAACGTGCAGACCGGTGAACTATTATTCGAGAAGCGCATCGATCCGGAATGGATCCCCTATTTCGAAAAGAAAGCAAAGAAAAACGACTTTGCCATCTTCACCTATCACAAAGACTTCATCCTGACGGACAAACCGGATAACAAGTATGTCATCCAAGAAGCCAACCTGAACAAGATGCAGATTGTCGGTGTCGACAACTTTGCCGAAGCCGTCGATTTCCCGCCCTGCAAATGTATGCTGGCAAGTGACGACGAAGAAGCGCTCATCGGTTTGGAGAATCATTGGAAAAAACGCCTCGACGGTGTGCTGGATGCATTCAGGTCGGAACCTTATTTCTTAGAAGTCGTTCCCCAGTTCATCGACAAGGGAAACACTTTGGGCGTGCTGATGACCAAACTGTCCGTATCGCCGGAAGAAGTGATCGCGATCGGCGACGGCGTTTGCGACGTGACCATGTTGCAACTTGCCGGTGTCGGGATCGCGATGGGAAATGCGGAAGATTCGGTGAAGGCTTGTGTGGACAAGACGACACTCACCAACGAAGAAGAAGGCGTAGCCGTGGCCGTCGAACGGACAATCCTGGCTGAAATACGTCCGACGGAAGTACCGCTCGACCAGTTGAATATGCGTGCCAGACACGCTCTAATGGGAAACCTCGGCATCCAATATACATATGCATCCGAAGACCGTGTAGAAGCGACCATGCCGGTAGACGAACGCACCCGCCAGCCATTCGGCATCCTACATGGCGGGGCGACACTCGCATTGGCCGAAACGGTTGCCGGGTTAGGATCGATGATCCTGGCCAAACCAGACGAAATCGTGGTCGGTATGCAAGTCAGTGGCAACCATATGTCATCTGCCCATGAAGGAGATACCGTTCGCGCCGTCGGAACCATCATTCACAAAGGACGCTCTTCGCACGTTTGGAACGTCGATGTATTCACATCCACAGATAAATTGGTATCATCCATCCGTGTAGTCAACAGCATATTAAAAAAGAAATGACACCAGACGAATTAAGGATTTGTAACGTAGTCGACACATTGATCAGAAAGAACCGGAGTTTTGCACTCTGGCGGATACCAGGAGAATCGCCTCGTTTCGCCATGCAGACCTCCGGTTCTGCACGTATTCTTTATCATATCGAGGAACTGGACGAACAGAGTGGTTTCGTCATTGCTCCCTTCCATGTAAGCAAACAGCACCCAATCGTACTGATCCGGCCGGACATCCAGAAACTTCCGCCCGATGAGGAAACAAAAGTTTCATACTTGATGCCTGCGGAACAGGAATTCCATCATAGTGAAACGCTTGTCTCCTTCCTCGAAAACCCGAAGGAAGACTACAGTCGCCGTTTCAATGCCTTCATCGAACCGCTACGCCGAAAGCAGTTCGAGAAACTCGTGCTGTCGCGCTGCCAGACGATTCCGGCAGACAGAGCCAACTTCTCCCCTGCCGCCGCTTTCCATAAAGCAATCAGACGGTACAAATATTCGTATGTTTATCTCTGCCATACACCCGAAACAGGTACATGGCTCGGATGTACGCCTGAAATCATCCTCTCCGGCGAGAAAGGAAAATGGCATACGGTCGCCCTTGCCGGCACCCAACCTCTCCAAAACGGGGAACTACCGATAGAATGGGACGACAAAAACAGGGAAGAACAGGAATATGTAGCCTTTTACATACGCAAACAACTGCAAGCATTAGGTATCAAACCGACAGAAACTCCTCCGATCCCGGTACGCGCCGGCGAATTGTCGCATTTGAGAAGCGACTTCAACTTTCCACTGCCTGATAACAAAAAACTCGGCGAACTGTTGAAACGGCTCCATCCCACACCTGCCGTTTGCGGACTACCCAAAGAAGAGACGTATCGCTTTATCCGGGAGAACGAAGGCTACGACCGGAGCTATTATTCAGGCTTTATCGGCTGGCTGGCTCCCGAAGGAAAGAGCGATCTGTATGTAAACTTGCGCTGCATGAACATCTTGCGCGGATCATTTGTTTTATATGCAGGCGGAGGCATTCTTGCTTCTTCGGAGATAGAAAGCGAATGGCTTGAAACGGAAGCAAAAATGCAAACCATGAAGCGACTGATTAATTCAACTGACAATTGAGAATTCATAAATCATAAATAATATAACCCATGATAGCAAAAAAACTGACTGACCTCATAGGCAATACACCGTTGTTGGAGTTCTCAAACTTCAACGCAAGTAAAGGGCTGAAAGCGAAAGTAATCGGAAAGCTGGAATATTTCAACCCGGCAGGTAGCGTAAAAGACCGCATTGCATTGGCAATGATCGAAGATGCGGAAGAAAAGGGCTTGCTGAAACCGGGAGCAACAATCATAGAGCCGACCAGCGGGAACACCGGCGTAGGACTGGCTTTCGTCTCGGCCGCCAAAGGTTATAAATTGGTACTGACAATGCCCGAAACCATGAGCCTGGAACGTCGTAACCTACTGAAAGCATTAGGAGCCAACCTGATCCTCACTCCCGGAACGGAAGGGATGAAAGGTGCCATCGCCAAAGCGGAAGCATTGCGTGATGAAACACCCGGCTCCATTATCCTGCAACAGTTTGAAAACCCGGCAAACCCTGCCCGGCATGCTAAAACAACCGCACAGGAAATCTGGCGCGATACGGACGGCAAAGTCGATATCTTCGTCGCAGGAGTCGGAACGGGCGGTACGGTAAGCGGCGTTGGCAAAGGACTGAAAGCGCACAATCCGGATGTCAAAATCGTCGCTGTAGAACCAACCGACTCGGCTGTGCTCTCAGGCGGTAAACCCGGACCGCACAAGATACAGGGGATCGGCGCGGGCTTTATCCCTAAAACCTACGACAGCTCGGTGGTCGATGAAATCATCCAGGTAGAAGGAGACGACGCCATCCGCACATCACGCGAACTGGCACAAAAGGAAGGCCTGTTGGTCGGCATTTCTTCCGGAGCAGCCGTATATGCCGCCGTGCAACTGGCCCGGCTCCAGGAGAACGAAGGGAAAATGATTGTAGCATTATTACCGGATACGGGCGAGAGATATTTGTCTACAGCATTGTATGCGTTCGAGGAATATCCGCTTTAAGAATTGACAATTGATAATTGTCAATTCTCCTTATAATCTTTCCGATAAGAACAAGTAGTCTCCGTCGGGAAATCTTTCGGGACTTTCTGGGTTACTTTTCCGGTTGCCGCCCATTCGGCGCCACGAAGCAAAAGCACCTGGAAGCCCGTACATTGCATTGCTATATTATCTTCCGTAGTAGCACCGGCATGGCCAAGCATCGTATGGAAGATGCGAGCATTCCCGTAATCGACCGTAAATACCAGCGGTTCTTCACGACCGGAACCGTTTGTTTCCTTATCCGAATAGGCCGTGTACAAAATATCCCGGATATTGCCCGGTCCCCGCATACGGTCGTAAAGTTCATCTTTGGCATGACGCCATTTCAAAGGCAGGCCCTTCACAACCGGATGCACCTTGTCACGCCCGTTCAGCACATATTCGTGCTGGCGTCCATGAGAACCACCCGGACCCGCCGAACTGTCCTTGACCAGTTTTCCGTCCTTCCAATACACATAAGGGCCGGAATTCTCATTACGTCCTTCCCAACCACCCAAAGCACAGATCTTATTGAACTCCGGCCATTTGGAGAAAGCATTGTCGGCTGCATGATAAATGACAACACCACCGCCGTTCTGCACATATTCCAAGAAGCGGCGGTTCGTCTCCTCCGGCCACGAATCTCCGTTATAGTCCAGCACTACCAACTGGTAAGGGCTAAAGTCGAGCACAAAACCGGACATATCCTTGCCCTGTTCGGGAGAGATGGCAAAGTCCACATCAAAACGACCGGAATTTTCCAGGATTTGTTTCAGCACAACATGGCTCACCTGCCAGTTATGGTTGTTTTGTCCTGTGATCAGTAATGTTTTAATCGGTTTACGCGCCGAAACCGTACAGGCTAACAAGAGGGAAAAGACAACAAAAAACAGCTTCCCAAAATGTAAATGTCTCATGGTACTTTATGGTTTAAAGATTTGTTTGAGGCAAATGTACTAAATCAATATGAAATATGTACTTTTGTGGCCTTAAGAAAAAATACATCCATGATGAAATATTTATCCCGAATATTATTGATAACATTCGTATTTGTTTTTTCAGCCACTTATAGCCATGCCGAGAGTTGGCGCGACAAAACAGAACTGCTCATATATTCTCCGCGCTATTTCGGTCCGAACGCCTTTCCGATCCCGGAAATGAGGGACGGACAGGTGAGCGAGCGGTACGAAGTGGAAGTACGGGGCGAATACCATTATTATACGGGTGACAAGACCTGGGACATCGTGGGGCGTGCCCTGCTGCCCTTCTTCAGGGGGCGCGCGGGAATCGAAGTGAACTGGTGCTTCAAGGAAAAATATAAGATGACACCGGAAACGCGTGACGAACGCTTTGCCGTGGATACGGAAAGCCCGATCAAATATAACGGCGACATCGTTATCAGCTCCTTTTTCCAAGTCCTGAAAAGCGAGAAATGGGTAGATGCGACCATTAGCGCCAATATCAAGACAGCCAGCGGAGGCCGCCTGTGCGACGCCCGTTTTACCGATGCCGCCTCCTACTGGTTCGACGTAAACGTGGGGCGTAACCTGTGGAAAAGTGCCGACGGGAAGGCCTCGATCCGTATGCAGGCGCTCGCCGGGTTCTATTGCTGGATGACGAACGACATGGTGCATCGCCAGAACGACGCCATCTCATACGGAGTCGGGTTCACCGGTAAATACAGAGGCTTCACGCTCGCCACCAACCTGGCCGGGTTCTACGGATACGAAAACAACGGTGACCGCCCCATACATTGGCGCAACAACCTCAGATACGAGATCAAGAAAAACATAATCTCCTTCCGGTATACACACGGAATGAAGGATAACCTGTACGAGACTTATTCGTTGGGATATATCCGATGCTTTTGAGAATTGAAAGCTAAACCAACGGCCTTCGCTCCCTGTTTAAGGGAAGATGAAGATTAATCGGATAGTAAAGCTGAAGCTGGTAGATGCCAGACTCTATTTCGTGAGTCTGATCGTAGGACTGCTGACCGGATTGGTGGCGGTTCCTTACCACTATCTGCTGCAACTATTCTTCAATATGCGGAAGAACTTCTTCCAGTCTTCGCCTCCCTGGTATTACCATATCGTCTTATTCCTTGCCCTATGGGGCATCCTCTGCTTCGTCGCCCGGATGGCCAGACGGTGGCCTTACATCGGAGGCGGAGGCATTTCGCAGACACGGGGCGTTATCAATGGACGCATCGAGTATGCACATTCCTTTCGCCAACTGCTGGCTAAGTTTGCGGGCGGTGTCCTGACACTCAGCAGCGGTCTCTCGATGGGACGCGAGGGGCCTTCCGTACAAATGGGTTCCTACATAGGTGACCTGGTCAGCAAATGGGGACATATCCTGAGCGGCGAACGCAAACAACTCCTTGCCGCAGGCGCAGGCGCAGGACTGGCAGCTGCCTTTGCCGCTCCTCTTGCCGCCGCTACGCTGGTGATCGAATCGATCGAACGCTTCGATGCTCCGAAAACGGCTATCACAACGATCCTGGCCGGTGTCGTCGCCGGAGCGATCGCCAGTACGATTTTCCCGATCAACCCGTACCACGACATACAGGCCATCGTGCCCGACCTGTCGATGGGACTGCATATCAAGCTGTATATCCTGTTTGCCGTCATCGTATCGGTTTTCGGCAAACTCTATTCACTGCTGATGCTATACGCCAAACGGATGTACCCGGCCATCCGGCAACCCGAATATATCAAGCTGTTAGGTCTTCTGGGCATGGCATACATCATTTCGCTGACGGTCACTGATCTGACCGGTGGAGGCGAGCAGTTCCTGATGCAACAGGCGGAAGGCGGCAACAGCAATATCTATTGGATTGCAGGGATGATGTTCCTGCACATGGTATTTACCGTTTTTTCCTTCTCCTCCGGATTGCCGGGAGGGAACTTTATCCCGACTCTGGTGACAGGCGGACTGACCGGTAAGCTCTATGCCCTCATCCTGGTGCAACACGGGATCGTCAGGATGGAAAGTGTGAGCTATGTCATGCTGATCGGAATGGGCGCCTTCCTGGTCGCCGTCGTGCGCACTCCTATCACAGCCATTATCCTGATTACGGAGATCACAGGGCATTTCGAAGTTTTCTATCCTTCCATCGTCGTAGGAGGACTCACTTATTATTTCACGGAACTGTTGGGAATAAAGCCGTTCAACGTAATGTTCTATGAAGAGATGATCAACAAACCGGCCTTCCGTGAGCAGAAGCGGCTGACTTTGGACGTGGAAGTGATGGCCGGAGCCTATTTCGACCGCAAGGAGGTCGATACGCTCGAACTTCCCAACCATTGCATAATCATGAATATCCACCGCGACCGCAAAGACATCTCCCCCACCGGACAAACCATACTCCCCGGTGACCAGCTCACCATCGAACTGGACGCCCAAGATATAGAGAAACTGTACGAGCCACTGGTTAGCATGGCCAACATCTACTAAAATATCCCGACCGGCAACTTTAAACGTCCTCCCGGCCATCTCAAATCATTGGACACAAAAACCAAACAGCCTCTCAGGGGAATTATAATCCAGAATTATCAGGTATTTATGTAAAAATATCCGTCCGCGAGACGATTTCAGGGAAGCCGGATGGTTCCTTACCATAGGAGAAATCAATTATCGCATTTTGCCGAACTTACGGATGGGAGCCGGCTATATGTCGTTAGTCCGCTACAAGGTATCGGAGGAACTGCACAACCGGTTCTGATTCAGGCAGGAAGACATCTATCCACAAAACGAAAGGAAACGTACCGATATGCATTTATGCAGAAGCCATTTTACCATCCTAAGGCACTTTTTTACTAAAGACAAGCAGAAAAAGAGCGGAAAGCAAGCAGAAATGGTTGGCAACACCCCCATCTTCCGGCTTTCTACACCCGGATGTTACCACCCCCCACACCCGGATGTCCGAAAAGGGTACACCCGGGTGTTCGGAGCCATATCATACTAATCCTTTGTAATTAAGATACATACTTAGCAGAAAGATCATATATATATATTGCTAAAATCCCAGTCGGATGTGTGACACAGTGTGATACAGGCGTGATACATGAATCCGGTATGTATCACACCTTGCACAACATGGATATCAACACATACAAGACAAAATGTGATAGAGTGACAGAGAAATGGCGATTCTCTTTCTGTCGGTTTTAAGGCTGCTTATCGCCTCATTCGGCTGTCACATATAATAGGCATAAATAAAAATATCACTATCTTTGCCCTCGGAATCCAAAAACGTTCCTTTATATTATTCACCGAGTGCTTGATAAACCTCGTTAAAAACAAGAAATATGCAGAAAACATCTACTGTAACCGTACCATTCATGCTGTTAGGCATCCTGTTCAATATCTGCCTGGTAGCTTCAAACCTGTTAGAAACCAAAGTTATCCAGGTATTCGGCATCACAGCGACTGCCGGACTGATCGTTTTCCCGATCTCATATATCATCAATGACTGTATCGCCGAAGTATGGGGATTCAAGAAGGCACGCCTGATTATCTGGAGCGGGTTCATTTCTAATTTCCTTGTAATCGGATTTGCGCAATTGGCGGTGATGTTGCCTGCCGCCCCATTTTGGGAAGGCGAAGAAGGTTTCAACTTCGTGTTCGGAATGGCACCGCGCATCGCCATAGCAAGCCTGATGGCTTTTCTTGTCGGTTCGTTCCTGAATGCTTACGTGATGAGTAAGATGAAGATTGCTTCAGCCGGAAAGAATTTCTCTTTACGGGCCATCGTCTCCACTTTGGTCGGCGAGAGTGCCGATTCGATGATCTTTTTCCCGATCGCTTTCGCCGAACTGATACCGATAGGCGAACTTTTCATTATGATCGGAACACAGGCGGTTCTGAAATCCCTCTATGAAGTAATCATCCTTCCCGTTACCATCCGTGTTGTAAACTATATCAAGAAGGTGGACGGTAACGATGTGTATGACGTAGGGACATCATACAATATATTAAATGTGAGAGATTTATGATTTATGATTCATAATTCCAAACAAATGCGACCAGTCTTCACGAGGTTGCGGCGTATAGGTATGGAATCCTAGTGATTCCGCCGTACGGCAATTGGGGACGGCATCATCTATGAAAAGTGTTTCTTCAGGACGGATATCGGCATCTTGCAGGACGTATTCGAAAATTTCGGCATCGGGTTTCAGCAGATGGAGGCGGTAGGAAAGATAAATATGATTGAAAAAGTCGGAAGCATGGTGGCCTTTATAGGAAAAACAGGTCTTTTCCGACCAGTCCCAATGAATCTCGTTCGTATTGCTGAGCAGCATCGTATTGTAACGCTTGCGGAGGTCGAGCAAAAGATCCAGCTTATAATCCGGAACATCATCGAGCATGGCGATCCAGGCGGCATCTATCTGTTCGTCCGTCAAAGGCTGTCTGGTCAGATGACGGATACCCTCGCGAAACTCTGCTACCGTAATGGAACCGAGCTCGATCTTCATGAACAGATCCTTATGCTGGTAGTTATTGACAATCTGCTCGCGTATATTCGCGACCCCCAAACTCTCGAATGCCTCGATGCACCGATTACGGGTGAGATTGATAATCACGCCGCCAAAATCTATAACCAAATTTTTTATGCCTTCCATGACCTTCTTTTAATTGACAATTGATAATCGACAATTTTGATTCTAACTATTTACTACCAGCGGCGGCGACGTCGGTGATGCCGTTGCCGCTGTTTATATTGACGTATCCTGCGATATACCAGCCAGACAAATAACACTCCGAACACGGCAAAGATCAGCAAGACGATCCCTGTATTCAAGTTATCTCCTTTCACGCGGCTCCACATTTCCAAAACCAGTTCCGTCCGATCTCCGAAATCGCGGATCATGGCACAACGTTCTACCACCTTGCGGTCGGGGTATTGTACCGGATTGATCCGGATGCTATCCGCACCGGGACCGAAGAAATAACTCAAGTCGGAAACTTTCTCGATTGTCGAATCGATCTTGGCTTCCATAATTTCGGGAGTCGCAATGGCACTGACGTAACCGATGGCATCCATATTCCGTAAAGCGACGTCCGGACGACAAAGATAATCAATAAAATAACTGGCCGCCTTTACATTACGGGCATATTTAGGGATCGCCCAGCCGTCATACCAGATATTGCTGCCTTCTCGGGGCACTTCATAGTCCAGTTCCACCCCGACAGCCTCCGCTTCGTCCATCGCCCAGACCGCATCGCCACTCCAGGTAAAATTGAGCCAGGCTTTGCCTTTCGTCATCATTTCCTTGCCGAAATCGGCTTCCCAACCGGCAATGTTGGGTTTCATCTTTTTCAGAAGTTCTTCGGCTATGGCGATCGCTTCGGGAGAATTGTCGTTCATCAGTTGCTCAACCGTCACGGTCCCATCTTCCAGTTCCTTCGCATGGGCGTAGATAATGGCCGTACCATAGGAGTCACGATAGCTGTCTTTCATCAATATCTTGTTTCTGAACTTCGAATCCCAAAGACACTCCCAGCTTTCGACCTCTTTCTCCTCCACGAACTGCTTGTTATACAAAATCCCAGCCGTTCCCCACATATAAGGGACGACATAGTCGGTCGTTTTCCGTCCCGGCTGGCTTAGCTTGTTCAGTTGCCCACGGATATAGGGAGAGACATTATCCAGATAATCCGGTGTCTTTCCGAAATTGCGGTCTATCGGGACAAGAAGGTTTTTCTTCAACATCCGTTCGATTATATATTCGGACGGACAGATCAGATCGAAATCTTCATGCCCGCGTTCGATCTTGGTAAGCATGATCTCATTGATATCGAACACCTGGTAGATGATCCGGATATCTTCGCCGGTCTGCTCCTTGTACCAAGCGGGAAATTCGGCCAAGACATCCTCGTCGATATAGTCTGCCCAATTGTAGACTTTCAGAATATGACTGCGCTCCTCATCCGTACGATTGCATGAAGACATGAAAGTCAAAAGAAAGAGGCAACTCGCTATTATTGTAATCAGTTTATTCATTTCCTGCTTTTCTCCATTAGCTTTTGGACTTCTCCGCCCGTTTATTAATCACAATCAAAAGGACAAGCACCGTCACGAAAATGATAGTTGACAGCGGACGCAACTCCGGTGTCAGTCCCCCTTTGCGGGCATCCGCATAAATAAAGGTCGATAGGGTTTCCAGTCCCTCGTTGCCGATCGTAAAGATGGTAACGGCAAAATCATCGATCGAAAGCGTAAAAGCCAGTATAAAGCCGCTGATCATGCCCGGACGAATCTCCGGCAGGATCACCTTGCGCAACGCCTGGAAAGGAGTCGCCCCCAAATCGAGCGCCGCCTCATAGACATTCTGGTTCATCTTTTTCAGGCGTGGCATGACACTCAGCACCACATAGGGCGTGCAGAACGTGATATGCGCCAGCACGACCGTCGTGAATCCCTGTGAAACGCCAAAACTCACGAACAGCAGGAAAAGGGATACGCCCGTAATAATATCTGCATTCATCATCGGGATCGCATTGGCAAAATTCATTACCTGGCGGGTCCGTGATCGCAGGTTGAAAATACCGATAGCCGCAATACTACCCAACAGCGTAGAGACGGTCGCCGCGATCATCGCAATGGCGAACGTATTCCACAACGCACTCACCAACGAACGCTGCACGCCTCCTGTAAACAGCGAACTATACAATTTGGTTGAAAATCCCGTCCAGTTTCCCAAGACTTTCGCTTCAGTAAACGAGAAAATCATAATAATCAGAATCGGGGAATATAGCAGCACCAACAGTAGCCACAAATACCCTTTTGCCATCCATTTCGTCATCATATCACACCTCCCCCTTCGTTCGAAGCACTGTCCTCTTCATTCGTAAAGAGGATGGTAACACCAATCAGCAACAGCATAATAAGAGAAAGCGCCGCTCCATAATTCCACATACCGTTATAGATATTTTCTTGCACGGTCGTACCGAACAGTTTGATGTTATTCATCGTCAGTAATTCGGCAATGGCAAACGTGGAAACCGTCGGCATGAAAACCATGACGATCCCGCTCATCACGCCGGGCATCGAAAGAGGCAGAATCGTTTTCATAAAGACCTGAAACGGATTGGCTCCCAAGTCCTGGGCCGCCTCGATCAGGCTGCGGTCCATCTTTTGCAACGTATTATAAATCGGATAGATCATGAACGGGAGAAAGTTATACACCATACCGAAAACCAACGCCCCCTCTCCCAACGGCAGGGTCAGGAAATCGAACAATGCTACAGTAGCCAGCGTACGGATCAGGATATTCACCCACATCGGCAGGATGAATAGCACGACCATCGTCCGGGAAGTGTTAAAACGCTCCTGGCTCAGGATATAAGCTGCCGGATAGCCAAGGATGAGACAGGAAAGTGTGGTGATAATAGCAATCCCGATCGAATAGACGAACGTGTTCATTGCTTCGGGATGTACCATGAACTTACGGAAATTAGCAAAAGTGAACGCTCCGTCGGCATCTGTAAACGCATATAATACGATCAACAACAAGGGCATTACGACAAAGACAGCCAAAAACAGGGCATAAGGAATCGTCCAGTTCTTACGCCGCATAAAAAAAGCTGAAATCTTACTTATCACTTCCTTCCTTTTTAGTTGATTGAACAATCCGTATATTTTCGGGAGCGATCGTGATTCCGACCCGGTCGCCATCGTCCCAAACATCATTCGTATCGACAAAGATATCTTCGTCCCAGTCGGTAAACACCGTCAGATGATAATGGTTGCCTTTGTAGAGGATAAATTTCACTTCACCGGTCAGACGGCCGTCTTCCTCGTTGTCTTCCAGAATGACGCGGTCAAAATCTACTTCGACCTGCACGGGTGCTTCCGAGTCAATGCCGGATACCTCTCGGCATTCGAACGTACAGCCTAAAAATTCCACATGCGTAGCATCCACCATCTTTCCTTCGAACGTATTGCAGATACGTTCCTTTTTCATCACATGGATATCAAATGGTTTGACCAGCAAACCGACTTCCTGCCCGGCATCGAAACAATGGTAGTCCTGTACCATGAACTCATAGCCTTCCGGCGTCTGCACCATCATCTCGTAGTGAACGCCCTTGAAAATGGAAGAGGTAACCGTCCCGGTCAGCATGGCGGCTTCAGACGGCTCGAAAATATAAATGTCTTCCGGGCGGAGCACGACATCTACCGGGGTCTGTTCGCCGAAACCTTCGTCTACGCATTCGAACTCATGCCCGGCAAAGGATACCAACTTATCTTTGATCATCAGTCCGTTCAGAATATTGCTTTCGCCGATAAAGTCGGCGACAAAGGAGTTGATCGGTTCGTTATAAATGTCAATAGGCGTCCCGATCTGCTGGATCTTCCCTTCGCTCATCACGACGATCGTATCGCTCAGGGTGAGTGCTTCTTCCTGATCGTGAGTAACATAGATAAAGGTGATTCCGAGAGACTTATGCATTTCCTTCAACTCCATCTGCATATCCTTGCGCATCTTGAGGTCAAGAGCCGCCAGCGGTTCGTCCAGCAGGAGCACTTCCGGTTCGTTCACGATAGCTCTGGCAATAGCGACACGTTGTTGCTGTCCGCCGGAAAGGGAATCCACATCACGGTACTCATAATCGGTCATTCCTACCATCTTGAGGGCCTGCTTCACCTTTTTCTCGATCACGACAGCCGGAAGTTTTTTCAGCTTCAAGCCGAAAGCGATGTTATTGAAGACATTCAGATGAGGGAAAAGAGCGTATTTCTGAAATACAGTATTAACTGGACGTTTATGAGGGGGTGTTTGCGTAATTTCTTTTCCCGCAATGGTTATTATACCCTCAGAAGCAGTCTGGAATCCGGCAATCAGACGCAACAATGTCGTCTTCCCGCAACCGGACGGCCCCAGAATGGTTACAAACTCGCCCTTACGGACAGACAAATTCACATCATTCAATACGGCCTTGTCTCCAAAGAATTTAGACACATGCTCCACACCGATGATGCAGTCAGATTTTTGCATAGACAGATTCCCCTTTACCAATACTGATTAAACATATTTCCGCTTCTTCATGTAAAAAGCGGCACAAAGGTAACAATTAATTGATAATTGAGAGTTGAAAATTACGGTAGAGTCTTGCTCTTAGGCAACACCAGGTTCAAAAAGACTCCCAGTAAAGCCGAAAGCCCGATACCGGCCATCGTGAAACCACCAAATTCAATGGCGGCACCACCAATCCCGAAAGTCAGGATCAATGAGACGATGATCAGGTTGCGAGTGTCGCCCAGCTTGGTCCGATTCTGGATCAAGCTGTTGATGCCGACAGCAGCAATCGTCCCGAACAGCAGCAACATGATGCCCCCCAACACGGCGGCAGGAATCGATTTAAGCAACGCGCTGACCTTCCCAAACACAGAAAAGACGATACCGCTTACGGCAGCAATACGGATAACGGCCGGGTCTGTAATCTTTGTCAGCGAAATAGCTCCTGTCACCTCCGAATAGGTCGTGACGGGAGGACCGCCGATCAATCCGGCGACGATACATGCCAGGCCGTCTCCCAACATCGTGCGGTGAAGTCCCGGATCTTTTACGAAGTCCTTGCCCGTCACCTCGTTGATTGCGTACACATCGCCTATATGTTCGATCACCGGAGCAATCGTCACCGGAATCATAAAAATAACCGCTTCCCACGACAATGATGGCTTTACAAATTGCGGAAATGCAAACCAAGGAGCTTCTATCACAGGCTTGAAGTCGATCAAGCCGAACAGACTCGCAGTCAGATACCCGACGATGATTCCACAGAAGATAGGGATCAATCTCAACATTCCTCGGCCCAACATAGAGGCGAGAATAGCGGAAAGCAGGGCTACCAGTGCCAACGGCCAGTTCTCTTTTGCCATATTCACACCTGAGCCTGCCAGCGAGAGGCCGATCAGAATAATAACCGGCCCGATCACCACCGGCGGAAAAAGCCGCTTGATAAAACCGATTCCTCTCCACCGGACCAACAAGCTCATCAACCCATAGACGGTCCCCACAGCCACCAGGCCGGACATCGTACCGGGCAACCCATACAATTCCGTCGCCTTTATGATAGGCGCCACAAAAGCGAAACTGCTTCCTAGAAAAACAGGAACTTTCCCTTTCGTCACCAAATGAAAGATCAACGTGCCGATACCAGCAGTAAAAAGGGCGGTAGAAGGATCAAGGCCAACCAGCAGAGGAACGAGAACAGTCGCACCAAACGCCACAAAAAGGAACTGAACGCCAACAACCGTTTTCTGAATGGGGTTCAGGGGTTTCATATTATCCATTCGTTCTTTATTTACTTTTTGCAAATATAATATAATCCAGACATCCAGCAATTCAATTCACTCACCTATTTTTTATAATAAGCAGCCGTTCATAATCCACCCCTTACTTTTAACTTAGTGCAACCCGGATAAAAAGTCCCGCCGTAAATTAAAACACGGCGGGGCGTCTCTACGTTTTTTCCAGTTTACAATCAAAAAACGACCTTCCCCTACTTGGGACTCTTCAATTCCAGGAATGCAGTCGGCAGGCCTTCCGATTTAACAGCAACCAGGCTATTCCCCCCGTTCCGTTTGATACGGATCAGGGCACGACCATTATACGCCTGTACTTTACGACTACCGGTCGAAGTTCCTAAATTGCAGATCAGACTGCCATCTCCGGCAATCTCAAACGTAATCTGCTTTTTGGAGCTGAGACAACGGATGCCGTTTTTATCGATCAGTTGTACCTGTACCAAAGCCGTATCTCCCTCTTCGGAAAGCAAGCTCACTTGGCAAGCGGCTTCTTTATCCCATTTAGCAGTCTGGTATTCCTGACGAATGACATCAGAAACCTCCTTCTTCTCCTTTTTCTTTACACCGACAGCCCGTATTTCGTTCATGCCTTCCTGATAAACACAATTCCAGCGCAACCCGGCAGCCGGATAATCCTGACTATTACGCCGTTTCACACCCTGGCTCACACCATTGACAAAAAGCTCCACTTCGTCGCAGTTAGAATATACCAAGATTTCCTTGTGGTCATCTTTTCCACCCCAGCGAACCGGCCAGGTATGACCGTAGATATGGATCATCGGCTTCTCCGTCCAGTAAGACTGGAACACATAGTAGCTTTCTTTCGGAGTAAAATCGCGTTCAACCACCCCCTTCTGATTGACATAAGGGACAGGATTGTCGGGACGGACCGGAGTCGAAAAATCTTTAAAAGGCCAGTAGGCTGTACCGGTCAGCCACGGCATCGTCTCCTGCTCTTTCAGATGCCAGTCGATCAGACGGACCACATAACTTTCCGACCAATCGCCATCGCGCGAAGCACGTGGAACGCCACCATACAAGGAAGCATCGCCGGCACGTTCATCACCGCCCTTTCCTGCCTCGATGTTCTTCAGATTATAAAAAGCATCTTCCGAATGACGACGGGCATGGCTGTCACCTCCCCACTCTACATGCAGGAAGTGTTTTACCTTCTGCATCTCCTGTTCTGAGATCGATTTATAATCGGTAAAGACACCCCGATACCAACCAGCCCAGATTGAAGGTGAATAGACATCAACAATATCATTACAAAATTCACACCGGCGGATCGCCGTCATACGTGTGTCGTCTAAACGGTGCGCCATGTCGTGCAACTCTTTCATGAAAGCACGGATCGCACTCTTGTCGAACGTATTGAAATCGTTAGGCCAGTCATTCTCATTACCCAACCCCCAGATGATGACAGCCGGATGATTATGATGCTGGACGATCATATTAGCAAGCATCCGACGGGCTTGTTTTTTGTAGACATCGCCTCCAAGACCGCCCCGACACCAAGGAATTTCTTCCCATACCAGAATGCCCAATTCGTCGCAAAGGTCCAGAATGATTTCAGATTGTTGGTAATGTCCTAAACGGATAAAGTTCACGCCCATATCTTTCATCATCCGCATTTCACGACGCATCATATCTTCCGTCATGGCTTGTGCCACACCAGCGTGATCCTCATGGCGATGCGTACCTCGCAACAGCAAACGTTTGCCGTTCAGGAAGAATGGACCTTTGTCCTTAAACTCCGTATGGCGGAAACCGAAGCGTTCTTCCGTCGTGAAAGTCTGATCCGGTGTCTTTACAGTCAACTCGCAAGTATAGAGTTGTGGCACATCCACGTCCCACAATACCGGATTCTTGATCTTCATCTCTGCTAAAAGCTGGTCACCCAAAGGAAGTATTCCTTCCAGTGTTTTCGAGAAGACTGGTTTACGGTCCGCATCGTAAACGGAAACGGTCACATCCGCCTTCCTTATATCTTCCGGATTATAAAACGAAGTTTTCACCTTCAATATACCCTCTTTCAAGTTAGAAGAGAGGGAAGATTCCAAACGAATCTGTTCAAAAGAAACTTCAGGCAGGTACACCAAGTTCAAATACCGGTACAGACCACCATAGATATTGAAATCAGCCAGATCGGATGGTATCATTTCCAGATCACGTGAATTATCGCAACGGATCGACAAAGGTACTTTCCCTTTGAAACGTTTCGCATCTTTACTGCCGAGAAATGCTTTTACCGCATCCGTAATATCGACATTCCAACTGTCATAACCGCCAACATGGCTACCGACATGAGTCGTATAGACATAGACATCCGTCTTCTGTCCCGCCCCGTCGAAATCGAGTACGATCCGCCCGTTCCGATAGGGATTGTCTATCGCCAACAAAGTTTTATACCATCCCGGACCTTCATAATAATTCACGTCCGGATCAACAGCATCTTCGGCATTAAAACAATGAGGTAACGTAACAGGCTGCCAGATAGGAACCGCCTCCGAACTGCCGGGTGCGGCAGGACGTACAGCCTCCCAGATTCCCCCCAAATCACCTTTCAGATATTCCCAATTGTTCGTCAGCCGAATCTTATTCATAGCAGGCACTTTCGCCACAGCCGACAGAACGGACAAACACAATAAGCATGCAACAAACAAGTACTTCATATTCTAATATTCAATTTAAAATTCAATTAATTTTACAAGAGAGCAGTTCCTTCTTTTTCCAATTTGGCTTTTCGCAACAAGGCTTCCAGATAGTAATAATCCGCATATACGATCGGCACATCCACTTCCGAACCGTGAGTCTTGGAACCGGTACTATGCAAAAGCAGGAAACCACAGTCTTTCCCTACACTCGCCCGATAACGGTTCGTCAGATTTTCCAATATCCTATCAGCCCTATCCACATATCCGGTTCTATTCGTTTCATCATACATACTCAACTCGTAAAGAGCAGAAGCCGTAACGGTGGCCGCCGATACATCACGCGGCTCGTCCGGTATTCCTGGAGCATTATAATCCCAATAAGGTATCAAATCGTCCGGCAATGTAGGATTGGAAAAAATATAAGAGGCAATTTGTTTGGCACGTTCCAAAAATTCAGGCAATCCAGTTTCTCGATAGCACATCGTATAGCCGTACAATCCCCACGCTTGTCCACGCGACCAAGCCGAAGCATCGGAATACCCCTGATGGGTGTTTTTATGCAAGACTGCGCCGGTCAACGTATCATAGTCGATAACATGATAGGAACTGTAGTCCTTACGAAAATGATTCTTCATCGTAGTACGGGCATGGTCGACTGCAACCTGGTAGAAAATGGAATCGCCACTCATACGGAAAGCCCAGAAAAGTAGTTCCAGATTCATCATATTATCGATGATTACGGGATACTGCCATTTATCCCTGTTATGATCCCAGGAACGGATACAACCCACTTTTGGATTGTAACGTCTGATCAGGGTGTAGGCAGACTGCAACAGAATATCCTTATAACCAGAATCCTGAGTCAACCGATAACCGTTACCATAGCTACAATACATTTTAAAGCCCATATCGTGGGTACTCCCATTCCATTTCTCCTGTTCAAGCAGTTCAGTCTGTTTCCTGGCCTTCTCCTTCCAAAAATCATCTCTAGTATATTCATACATATACCAAAGTTCGCCTGGGAAAAAACCGCTTGTCCAATCATGGGACGCCACCATGCGCAGGAAACCGTTCGGATCGATATTGCGAGGATTGGCAAGCAGCTTGTCCGTACTTTTATAAACCGAATCCATTTCCACGAATGCATGTTTCAACTGTATATCGGCAAAATCAAAATTCGAACTGATAATATCCCTCTTGTCCAAAGCACAGGAACTACAGACAAGCAGAAAAACAAAAAAAAGAATTTTCAGTTTCATTTTGTCCATTTTGTGTTATAAGAAGGGGTATGAAATCATCAGTCATTCCATACCCCAAGATTATTTAAACCTACTCAAAAATTTTCTTACAAATTCGGATTGATCAATGAATCATGCTCCGGACAAGGGAAATACAACCGTTCTTCCGTTACATTCTTCACCTTTTCAGGAAAATTTTTCTGGAAATATTCCTTCATTACCGTCAGATAAGTGCCCCAGCGAACCAAATTGAAACGATAGATCCGTTCGTGTGTCGTCTCTAACGTCCATTCTTTTTGGATTGCCTGACGGAAAGTCTCTTTAGACAAACCGGACAAGTTATCCAAACCGGCACGTACACGCAGTTGATTCACGGCATCATAAGCTGCAGCCGTCGGACCATTGGCTTCGTTTTCCGCTTCGGCAAAGATCAGCAAGACATCGGCATAACGGATGATAGGAATGTACATATCCGTACGCTTATTACGCTGTGAGAAATTTTCACGACCTCCATCACACCATTTCTTTCCATGTGGATACGGACTACCGAAATTCTCAGTCGTATAGGTTTTATTATCAACTGTACTGACAATTTCGGTCAAGAAGGTAGCGGCTTTCCGTTTATCCTTATCATCAAATTTATCGATATAGGATTGTTTCGTATAAAAGAATCCCCATCCTGATTCGGACCCGATACTGGTCGGACGCCACTCGGCTCCACACTGGTTATCTCCTAACCCATCTGCAAAATTCAGGGCAAAGATCGATTCTTTGTTATACCGATTGTTGACCAGCCAAAGATCGGCATAATTTTCTTCCAGCTTAATACCGTAAGTAGCGGCATTATCAATGACTTCCTTCGCTTTGGAAGCCGCCTTCGCCCACATGGTATTGTCTTTAACCTGTTCACCGGCCATCGTGATATAAACCCATGAAAGCAAAGACTTGGCGGCAGCGACAGTCGGACGTTCCGTTCCAGAATCCCATTTTACGGGAAGATTGGCTTCTGCATATTCCAAATCTTCAACAATCTTATTATATATTTCTTTAGCCGGTGTCTTTGTCATGTTATTCGCACTGGTAAAGTCATTCACCGGCGTGTCCAGATAAATAACATCATTAAAGATACGCACCAGATAGAAATAGGACATCGCACGCATATAACGGGCAGCTGCGACATAACGTGTCTTGACCTCATCCGAAACTTTCGAAGCATTCGGAACTTTCTCGATCATGATGTTAGAAGCATTGATACAAGCATAAAATTGCTGCCAGGGCTTATAAAGGCTCTCGTTATCGCTTTGCCAAGTCAAAGAGTTCATTTCATCGCGAGCCACATTATTGGCTGTAGCACTGACAACAGCATCAGTCGTTGCTTCGGCTATAAAGTTAATATGACGTTCGAAGTTGTTGCTACGCCAATAAGACAGCGATCCCATCAGCAGCATATTGCATTCAGCCTCCGTGTTCGGTAAGTTTTCAGGCGAGAGGAAATCTTTCGGTTCTTCCGACAAGAAAGACTCGCAACTACTCATCAATAGCATCAGGGAGCACACCCCTGCAACTGCTTTATATATATATGTTTTCATTTTCGTCTTTATATTAATGGTTCAATTATAATGTAAGATTCAATCCGAAGGTATAAGAGCGAGTTGCCGGATAACTACCACCGTCAAAACCTAAGTTATAGTTACCTGTACGGGAACTGACTTCAGGGTCATAACCGGAATAGCCGGTAATTGTAAATAGGTTCTGTCCGCTCAGATAGAAACGTAAGTTAGAAATGCCCCATTTGGATGTAACTGATTTAGGAAGAGTATAGCCGAACGTCAAATTTTTCAAGCGAATATAAGATCCATCTTCCACAAAACGAGATGAAGACGGCCCCACACCCTTGTTAAATGCCTGTTGCGTATTCGAAGTTCCTTCACCTCTCCAGGAATCCTTTACAAACGCAAAAGCATTTCCGGTATTGTTCGAGTTGCTCGGTAATTCGCTGAAAGTCACTTTCAACAAATTATAGACATCATTGCCATAGGTTCCCTGAAACATAAAGCTCAGATCAAAATTCTTATACGAAAAGTCATTACCAATACCAAAGATAAAGTCCGGGTTAGCATTACCGATGATCGTACGGTCTTCAGTCGTAATCTTGTTATCACCATTCAAATCCTTGAACTTCACGCTACCGACATCATCTTTTGTCAGCCCCAACGCCTTGGCTTCTGCCTCATTCTGATAGATACCGTCAAAGACATATCCGTAGAAGTTCCCCAACGGCTCACCGACCTTCACAATACCAGTTTCATTGAAACCAGCTCCCAAAGCACCTCCGGAACCATTTGTATAAAAGTATTCATCATCGCCAAGGTCAAGCACTTTTTCCCGATTCAAAGCGATATTCAAAGAAGTAGACCACTTGAAGTCACCCACTAAGTTCTGTGTATTCAGAGAAAATTCCCAACCTTTATTGGATTTACTACCGATGTTCTGTGTCTGTGAAGAATAACCTGTATAGTACGGAAGGATCTTGTCATAATGCAGATCGACTGTCTTTTTATAATAATAATCCGCAACCAAAGATATACGTCCGCCCAATACGCTCAAATCAATGCCTATATCCGTCTGTTTAGTTGTTTCCCATTTCAAGTCGGGATTCGGTACACGACCTGGAACAAGAGCCACTGCAGAACTTCCGTTCAGGACATAACTGGTCGTACTGAAACTAGCCAACGACTGATAGGCTGTAATCGCCTGGCTACCTGTTTCACCATAGCTGGCACGCAGTTTCAGGTTCTGTATCCAAGAAATGTCTTTCATGAAATCTTCCTCACTGATACGCCATCCCAAAGCAGCAGAAGGAAAATATCCCCATTTATTATTCTTCGCAAACTTGGAAGAACCGTCAGCACGGAAACTAACAGATGCCAAATATTTACCTTTATAAGCATAGTTCACACGGCCCAACCAAGAAGCAATGGCAGAATGGTTTCCACCGGAAGCGACAGACAACAGACTGCTATTGGCAAGTCCCATATTCCAATAACCAAGCGATTCGATGTCGAACCCTTTACCACTGCTGTTATTGTTGAAATAATCGGAAGCCTCAGCAGTAAAACCGGCAACAACATTCAAAGAGTGATCTTTATTAAATGTCTTGGAATAAGTCAACGTATTTTCACCAAGCCAGTTTGTGGTTTCCTGATCGTTCATGTAAGCATATCCCTGCCCTTTATAAGAAAGAAGATTCTCTCCAGAAGTAAACTGGCGTTGTTTACGGTCGCTATATGTGTAAGTCCAAGCTGTCTTAAATTTCAAGCCGCTCAAGATTTCCCATTCCAGGAAAGCAGTACCCTGAAAATAATTACGGAATTTATCCACAACCTGATCATTAATCAGAGCTACCGGATTATTCATCTGTGCTCCATCCTTTAGCGGACCGCTAAGGCTGCCGTCTTCCTTGTAGACAGGGACCAATGGCCCAAAACCTAAAGCAGAGAACGTGACACCACCACCATCAGAACCGTTCATCTGATTGACACTGGCGTTGGAAGATGACGAACGGGAAGCATTGATAAGAGCTCCGACCGTCACCTTCTTTCCCAGTTTCTGTTCGATATTGGCACGTATGCCGGCACGATTGAAATCAGAGTTCTTCACAATACCCTGATGCATCAAGTAGTTACCAGACAAACTATAGCGTGTCGTTTCTGTTCCGCCACTTACAGACAACGAATGGCCCGTGATAGGGGCCGTACGGAACACTTCATCCTGCCAGTCGGTATTATTCAAGTTATTAGGATCTATCCACTCCGGTATTTTCAATGCTGTCGTAGGATATTTCTCCTGTGCTTCTTTCAATAAGCCATATAGTTCCTGACCATTCAGCATATCCATTTTCTTTGATACCTGCGAAAGCGAAACATAACCACTATAAGAAACGGTCGGTTTACCAGTCTGCCCACGTTTGGTCGTCACCATGATGACACCATTCGCTCCGCGGGAACCGTAAATAGAGGTAGAAGAAGCATCTTTCAATACTTCGATAGAAGTAATGTCATTCGGGTCTATCAAAGAAAGATCACCACCGAGAACACCGTCAATCACAACCAACGGAGCATTTTCGCCTTTCAAGGAGTTACCGCCACGAATAATAATGTTAGGCGATTCACCTGGTGCAGCCACACTATTCTGTACCATCACACCGGCCATCTGTCCTTGCAAAGCCTGATCGGTACGTGATATGGACAATTTTGTCAGATCATCGCCTTTCACAGAAGAAAGAGCTCCAGTCACGTCACTTTTCTTTTGTACACCATAACCGACCACTACCACTTCGTCTAATGCTTCGGAATCTTCTTTCAGAATAATGTTCAGAGGAGCATTGCCTTTTACTTCCTGCGATTCAAATCCAATGTAAGAGATAACCAATGTACAATCGGCAGGAGCTTCAAAAGAAAAGTTTCCGTCTATATCGGTGACGGCACCGATAGTCGTACCTTTTACAAGGACATTAACCCCTAACAGAGGTTCACCATTCGAGTCTTTTACCACCCCTTTCACAACAGATGACTGCAAGACTTCATTCACGATAGCCGAACTTTCTGCATTCGCCCTGCCAGGCAGAGCAGCCGAAGTCAGGCACAATGTCATGCACAGAGCACAACCTTTCATGTACGTGTAATTCATAATATTGTTATTAAGATTGAAACTTTTTGTGTTTTTCTTTAGTTGCAAATGTATGAGATGGAGGTTTCGAACTATTTAAAATTTATCTCTTTTACTTTAAAATTCAGCTCTGTCAAAAATTAAAAACCCGCATTCAAAGCGGGTTTCAGAAAATAGATACAATATTGAAAGAAAATAGATTCATTTTTTAAACCGTTTTCATAGCCACAATAACGGATGTCGGATCGGCAAGTTACGGATTACCTCATCGTTTGTCGGAAAATGTTCCAAACTTTTCCAAATTTCCAGATAAGTCCTATTAGAAGTGTTACAAATACTGAATAAAAGGGCAGGCTGGGCAACCGGCCATTCATCCCAAAACATGACATCTTCGGCAAAAGGCCAGCTCGATTTATCTGCTATATACGGGAACAGCCAAGCAACCGCCTTTTGCATATTGCGACCGTCGTCCATCGAGTACTGCCACAAATCATCTTCCCCGTCCGAAAGAATATGGCAGATCGTAGCCATGGCATCCAGATTGAACAAGGAATAGCCGTACGGTTTCGTCCGTTTCAGTTCAAGCGGAAAACTGCCGTCCTCCGCCATCTGTGAAGGAAGCAGAACAGACCTGTAACGGTTCCGGCAAAAGTCGAGAATCTCCTTATCGCCGGTATATTTAGCATACTGGGCTACCTGCATCACCCAACAAGTTCCATGATTGTTTTTAGCATTCATCTCGTCTACCCCGTAAGGATGCGTTGTCAACCATTTCAGATAATCGGAAAACCAAGTACGGCTACCAGCCACATCCTCGACAGCAAGAACGCCGGCCTCTTCCATCTTGATAAGGGATTGCACGACCTCCAAGAGATGGATCGTATCGATGATACCGATCCCCCGTCCTGTCACGATCCCTTTGATCGCCTGCGCGTATTGCAGGTCTGGATTCATCCGAGTTTCGGGGGCGATGAACCAGGCGCGGATATGCTTAACCGCTTGCCGAATATATTTCTCGTCTTTCGTCACCAGCCAGGCGGAGGTCAAGTCGCCAACCAGCGAACTGAAGCGGATCATGGCATGACGGTGAGCAACAAAGTTATCGGGATTTGTCTGCCCATCCCGACGTATATAGGCACTATCCGGATTTATCGGATTGGGCCACCAATAATCGCCTTCGGAGTAGAAATCATGAATCCCTCCGGCACTCCTTTCCGCTCTATATGCAGTAATGGTCACAGGTTCTTCTGCCAAGGCTTTATCTCCACGAATAACAATTTCAGTTCGGAGTAAATCCGTCACTTCTTCCTTTAAAGAATGATCTCTCTTGCATTGGCAAAATAACAAAAAAATAACATAAAGTAATAATTTATACATGATATAGATTTTTTTTATTTTGTTGCACATATTCGGTCGGCGACATGCCGTACATCGCTTTGAAACAAGTAGCAAAATAAGCATGGGAATTGAAACCGATATTGGCAGAAACTTCAGATATGTTCATATCCGTTTCCAGCAGCATTCTTGCAGCAATCTCAAGACGTTTGTTACGGATCAAATCCACCGGCGAAAGGTCGGTTATCGCTTTCAGCTTCCTATAGAAGTTGGCACGTCCCATACCGACTCCTTTACATAGAATCTCCACATTCAACCCCGGATTGGAAAGATTCTGCTCAATCACCCCGAACAATTTTTGCATAAATGTATCGTCCGCCGATGTCGTCTCGAAACCCAATGACTCCAACGAAAATTTTTTCCCATACAATTCCTTCAACCGTTCACGAGAAGCCAAGATATTCCGAATACGACACAGCAGGACCTCCATATTGAAAGGCTTCACGATATAATCGTCCGCACCACACTGAAATCCCTCTTTGATATGCATCACCATCGATTTCGCCGTAATGATGATAACCGGGATATGTCCGGTCCGCAAATCCTGCTTGATCTCCGAACAAAGTTGCAAGCCGTCTTTTTTCGGCATCATAATATCGCTTACCACCAGATCCGGCAAGGTTTCTGCAATTTTATTGAAAGCATCTACCCCGTTCTCCGCTTCAAGCACATCGAAATAAGGTTCGAGATGTTTGCAGATATACCGACGGACATCCGGATTATCTTCGGCCAATAACAAGGTATAACGCTGACCGGAAACAGGCAGCTGTTCCTGCATATTGTCAGGGACTTTGGATTCATCCTCAGCTACTTCAATTCCTCCATAGGGATTCCTCGCAGAAGAGTCATCTTCTGCAAATTGCTCATGAGCATATGCTTCGCGGTTTATCGGAATCAAGACACGGAATACAGCCCCTTTTGGTTTGTTGTCTTCTACCCATACAACCCCTTTATGCAATTTCACGATAGAGAGTACCAGACTCAACCCTATACCAGTTCCAGCCGTATTCGACTCACTTTCATCCGTTCCCTGGTAAAAAGGGGAAAATATATGAAACTTGTCGGAATCGTCTATCCCTTTCCCTGTGTCTTCTACAGACAGACAAACATATCGAGAAGTCCCCCGAACTTCCCCACTTATCCTGCCGGGAAATTGCTCCTGCAATCCGGCAACTGAGAACAATTGCAAACGAATGGTTATCGACTCATCCGGAGCCGTATGTTTGAAAGCGTTCGACAAAAGATTGAAAAATACCTTCTCCAATAAAACACGGTCGAACCACGCATCTATTCCCGACTCATCGGATTCCAAACGAAAGGTAATCCGTTCCTTGACCGCAATCTGATTAAAGGCAATATATATCTCCTGCGTAAACAGATACAGATCATTATGCGAAACACGTAGTTGCAGGTTGCCACTCTGGTTCTTCCTCAGATCCATTAACTGGTTCACCAGCAACAAAAGACGCTGGGCATTTCCATAGACTAGACGCAACGAACCTTTCAAGTTCGGGTTCCTATCTACCCGTTGCAACACCTCTTCCAAAGGAGACAGGATCAACATCAACGGTGTACGCAATTCGTGCGAAAAATTGGTAAACATGCGTATTTTGGACTGATGGAACTCCTCCTGCCGCTGCTGCTCCTTCTGCTTTTCGACCAGGTCCTGTTCCAGCTTACGCTTCATATGCAGATAATACCAGACCACATAAAGGATGCCACCTATAATCAACAGATACAACATATAGGCATACCAGGTCTGCCAGAATGGAGTCCGAATATGAATCGACAACGACCGCCCTTCATCGTTCCAAAGACCGTCGTTATTGGAGGCGCGAACACGAAAAACATAATCTCCCGGTTTCAAGTTCGTATAGAAAGCCTCCTTTCGAGAACCAGCATCATTCCAGTCCGTATCATACCCTTCTAGCATATAAGCATATTTATTCTGATTCGGATAAAGATAGTTTAAAGCGGCATACCCAACAGAGAAGTTATTCTGATTATAATCAAGATCTATCGCCTGCGTATAATCAAGAACTTTATCGAGCAACCCCGAAGGGTCGCCGGGAACAACCGGTTTATTGTTAACCGTAAAAGAGGTCAGTACGACCGGAGGTATAAAACGGTTTTCTATCAACCGTTCAGGGTAAAAGGAGACAAGGCCGTTGCTTCCGCTGAAATAGATTCGGTCACCGGGCAATTTGATGCCGCCTTTCATGCTGAATTCATTAACTGGGATCTCGCTTCTACCCATATAATTGGTAAACTGGCGCGATTCAGGATCGTAGGCAGAAATACCGTTACCGGTACTGATCCAAAGTTTCCCGTCGTCTCCGGGAATTATCGAATTGATATTATCGTCGCTCAGCCCCTCGACGGCCGTCAACCACTCCATAATGCCTTTTTCTTCGTCAAAGCGACAAAAACCTCCACCGAAAGTACCGATCCAGATTCGCCCCTCCCTATCCTTTACGATATTACTTACCTGGTCGTTGTATAACTTCCGGGAACCTTCCTCACGAGTATTATATTTTATCAACTTATGCTTATGGGAATCGTAGAGCGCCAGTCCGCCGGTATGCATACCCACCAAATAAACACCGTCCCGTATCTCCAGGAAACTGCGTACACTTGGCAACAAGGCGAAAACTGAATCCGACGGAGCGATCCTGCCGTCCGGAAACACACGGACAATTCCCGTGTTGTCTGTCGTTCCCAACCACAATACACCATCACTGCAACGCGTGATCGTATAAATACTAACCTCCTTATGAAAAGTATAAAAAAGAGAGAATTTCTTTGTCCGGGTATCGAATCGGTATAAAGTGCCTTTCTGCGTTCCGCACCAAACGAAATCACCCTCCACAAACAGAGATTTGATAATATTCCGATCATTCAGAGCATTCGGCCGAGCATCCAGCAGGAAACGTTCAAACATATCTGTATTCAAATCCAGTGAAAGTAGGCCTCGCCCTTCCGAAGCAATCCACAAAGTATGGTCCGGCTGATAGGCCATCGTGGCAAAGATTCCAAACAGCTTGTCTGAACCACCCTGCAAATCGTAAAAAGTAAAACGGCTGTTCAAAGGATTACTGTAACTGACACCTCCAGCGTATGTGCCAATCCATAACGTATTCGCATTATCTACGAAAGCAGAAAAGACGGAAAAATGACTAAGACCTCCTTTTTGTTCGTCAAAATTCGTATAGGTCGTACATGAACCGTCCACCAAATTCAAAAGACTTAATCCGTTAAAAGTTCCGACCACCAGTTGACCATTATAAGTATTAATTGTACGAACCGAATTATTTCCCAGTCTGCCGTTCCAAGCAGTATAATGCGTAACAGCATTTGTCTCCGTGTCGATCCGGTTCAATCCACCCGAACGGGTTCCCACCCACAGACGTCCTTCACTGTCTTCATGGATAGCAGATATATTATTATCCGTTAATGAAAAGGGAGTCGTATTTTTAAAATAATGTAAATCCCGCAAAACGAAACGTGATGGTTGTGAAAAACGAAATGCGTTTATTGAAACAAAAACGAAATGTGCTTCAAATTTAATCCGCAAAGTAACCGTCTATTTGCAAAATCAAAGCAAAACACCTTCTTTATACATAAAAATAAACGGCATTCAAATGGACTTCTAACCCTATTTGAATACCGTTTTTTATTGCCGGCTGTGGTAAAAAAGCGTCTACTAAAGTTGTTTATTCCATACTTTTTTCGTACCTTTACAAGGTAGTTAAGATGGGTTGTTATAGCCTTTTATCGTATGTCGAATAGGCTTCTACTTGCGGGATGCGACGTATAATGCCTTTCTCGATGTTATCCAAACAACGTCCTAACGTCCGGATCATGGCTGGAATGATCTCCTGTTCATAAAAGATGCGAGGCCGCATACCATAGTCTATTTTTACAATCTCCTGCTCGCAAATATCGCCGGTGTCATAGCCGGAGTCTGCCCAAAACCATGTGGCGGCGGTTATCGGTTCCCCTCGTTTATACGCCCATTTGATAGATGATGCCCCGCGCCCATAAGGTAATGGGGACGGATGGAATATCAACGTACCCCAGTTCGCCTCTTTCAGTTCTTCATCGGAAACTTTCACCGTAAGGAGTGGCGCAATGGCAAGGTCACAACGATACCCCTCACACCAAAGCGTATGCCCTTTTGCCTTAACGAACATTTCGGCCGCTTTGAATGCCACCGACTCGCAATTTCCCAATATTTTAATTACCATTCCCTATATATTTAAATGCCTGAACCGCCCTGAAATGGCCGCCATAACCGGTTGCCGCACGATCAGACTTATTTAACCTTTGGGCCGAACGTGCCATCGAAGCCGCGCTGCGCCCTTTATTAACTCCATATAAATGTGCTCCGGTTTGTATCCACTTTTTAGAGTGACGTAACGCTCCACATAGTTGCGGGTGTGAAGTGTGAAAGAACACCGGGTAAGGTTTACCACATCTACCATGTCCCTGAAGATGATATTCACAAACGGCCGCTAAAAATTTAGTACCAACACCTATTCCCTGCCATTCGGGAAGTACTACCAACCGGGTGGACCGGTAAGCCTTTGCCGTAAAGAGTGGTGTTACCGCTAAATGGCAGACGGGCTCACCACCGACAAAGCCCACGAAATACTCGGCCGCAACCGGCATAGGAAGGTCTAAATAATAATGCTGCTTAAACAATCTTGGGAATATAGTTCCCCTGACTTTATATATTTGAAGTTCGAGTTTTGGGCGTTGCCGAAGGCAGTCACGGTCGTAAAACCGTGCCTCCGCAGTATCATACACCCAGTCAGGTTGTAGCCATTCGATTATATCATAGTGGCAGGAAAGAAGCACGATCTGCCCGCCGCCACGTCTCCACGTCTTCGAGAATGCTGCGGCTCCGACTTTGGCTATCTGCCGGTCAATGACTGATGTAAACTCGTCCACCACGGCGTGCTGCGGTCGCTCGCACGCCAAACGCGCAAGGCCCGCCCGGAACTTCTCGCCGTTGCTCAACACATGAAATGGCCGGAGCCATGCCGGAACATCACCAAGGCCAACTGCCGAAAGCATACCCGTCACCGTGTTGAAGTCTCCGTCAGGAGCAATACAGTCCACAATCGGCTTATCCTTATCCCAGCCGGAATAGAGGTCATAAATAGGTTCTTTGAATATTTTGTTTCCAATACTGGTTTTTCCACTACCGGATGGTCCGACTATCAGTCCGATTTGCCATTCCCGGTCCTCGATTGGTAACTCTACTGTCTTTTCCCAATCACAGCCTTTTTCTGCGTTGAAAAGGCTTTTTACCCGTGCGGCCCGATAGCTGTTGAAGTCGCTACAATGGTGTTGTACCTCTATTTTCATACATTCACCACTTTAAGGGTTAGACCTTCTTTCAAGAGACGTTCGTAAATCTCCTTTTGTTCTTTTTCATCTGTGCAAATGACGATTACGCCATATTGCGGCTTGTAAGTGTACTTGCTCATACTTTGTTTTGTTTTATGGGTTTGGAACAAAGGTAGAGCCAAACTATTGGACGAACTAATTTAAACCGAATGTTATACTGCACCGCTTGTGCAGTCACTTTGGAAACGTTTCAAAAGACCATACACTTTCCGTTCGCTCACGGCATACCTTTCAGAAAGTATAGCTACAATATAGGACACTTTTTCACCATTCTTGTACAGATTCATATAATCGGAATACAAGTCAATATACTGGGTATCTTCGAGGCGTATTCCCGCCTCATGTAACTTTTTCAACAACTCACGATTGAAGTTTAGTATCTCTATCACTTTCATACAAACAAAAATTTAGTACCTTTGCAATGTCTCACTTATTAAACAACAAAAAAACACCCAAGTGGCGTGGCAGAGGGCATTTGCCCCCGGCCGCGCGCCGCTTGGGTGTGTAAAGTTGAATAGTAAGTGAGACGACTGTTTTAACAGGCCGGGGGCTTTTTTCTATCCCTTCCCCCGCAGGGATTCATCCATTACCCGGCTTCATACAAAGCCAAGTCCAATGCGTCCTTTTTCTTCCATCCTTCAGACAACGCATCTTGTATGTGCTTCATCGCTTTCACGTAGAAATCCTGAAGGTCTGAGACCGTTTCAAACGTCCTGTAATACGGCTCATCATCCGCACCCAGCTTGAACGTCACCGGCAGGTTCCGCCCTCCCGTTTGGACGGCAAGATCGTATGCGGCTTTGTAGTTGAACTGGTTCTCGCTGGACAGCCATACCGGAATTTCCTCGTATGTGAATCCGGAAAGGATGGCCTTGTCAGTCTCCCGGTTATACCAGGCCGTGACCGTTGACCGTATCTCCTCGTCGGTCGGCTTATGGTTGAACTCCTCTTCCATGTAGGAAGCGGAACCGTCTTCCTTCTTTTGCACATCCCAGCGGATGCGCCACTTGTTTTTGACCGGGTTCGTGCATTCCAGCAGCGACACACCGGCACTTCCTTCTACTCGTTTCATGTAAACACGTATTTGGTTCTACCTTTGCCAAACGTTTCCGTCTTTATCGTTGTCTCAAACGGAAAACCGTCCGGCATTTCCCTTACCTGCGCAAGGATGTTTTTCATTTCTTCCGAATTAGTGAAAAACTTCTTGGACTCGCCATTCTGCTCGATACTCACGATACAGCGGTCCTCGCCCTGCTCTGTCTTGATTCCCGTTTCAAAGTCTTTCACTATGATGGGAAGGTTTACCAGTTCCCGGATGCTTACCACAGTGCCGGGAAAACGTTTCTTGCCGTCCTCCGGCTTATAGGAAACGTTCAAATCTTTAAATGATCTCATTTCTTTGCCTGTTAATTTTTTAAACAACATATTACAATCCGCATGCTTGGCCATGCCATAAAAGCTGGCAACCAGCTCACGCCGTCTTCTTCTCGATTTTACCTCGTGCATTTTTCGGGCAAATTTCTGCTTGATACGCTTCCTGAGCCGGACATGGTCCGGAGCATAAATCACGTACCCCAAAAAGTCAATGCCCTCGCCCACCGGGAACACCCTCTCATTTGGCTTTATGGAAAGCCCGATAGAGTTTATCCGCTCATGGACGGCATCACGAATCTTCCACAATTCCGCTTTCGTTTTACCGAGCACGACACCGTCATCACAATATCGATAGTAATAACGGATACCGTACTTATCTTTCAAAAAATGATCTAAATAAACAGACAACAACAAATTGCCCAGCCCCTGCGAACTCCTCAGGCCGATACTGATACCCTCAGGCATCAGCCGGACAAAGTTATCCAGCATGGCGATGAGCTTCCTGTCCTTGAATATCCGGTTCACGCAATACATCACGAAATCTTGTTTCACGCTTTCGTAGAACTTCTTGATGTCAAACTTATAACAGAACCGCGTGCCTTCCGGATCTTCTTTCATATCACGGTGAATATACGCCATCAGATCGTGCGAGCCACGTTTTTTGATGCTGGCCGAAGTGGTTCGGATAAACCGTTTCCTCAAACGCTTGTCTACGATGGTCATGATAGCGTGTACGGCGATACGGTCTCTCATGCTTAGTACCTGAATACGTCGTAACTTGCCACCTTCCACTATATCCCGTTCATGATAATCCTTCACCCGGAAACTTCCGGATGAGATAAGTGCGGTCAGTTCATCCAACACCTCTTCCTTATGCGCAAGCAGGTAACGCCCTTGGCGGCTACGCTTTCTTTTCGTGCCGCGAAGGACTTGATTAAAGGAATCCTCCATATTGGACGGTTCTATAATCTCTTCTACTATGTAACCTTCTCTACGCATTTTATATCAAATTACGGCCACACGGCCTTCAATCTCCCGGGCCTGACTTCTTCGAGCCTTACGGCCTACCAAACTCTACCCGACGCTTGTTTTTTCAGTTTTCCAACCCTTCCGGGCCGCTGTTACTGGGGCTTGTTTCCCTCGGCTCCACGGTGGGGACAAGTCCCCGGTGTTGTACGCCGATTTGAATTTCCTTCGATTGTTGTTCAGACGGGAACCGATATTCGAGTTCGAGTTCGAGGCATCGTTATTCGCATTCGCGTACGACACACCACCATTCGCATTCGCATTGTTGTACCCACGAAAAACCACACGGCTTAAAGGAAACGCCACCCTTTGAAACACAAAGGTATTATTTTTCATGCGGAAACACCGGTGATTTTATATTTTCGACGGGCTTACGCCCGTTTTTCGTTCGCTTCGGATCACACAAACGGGAACGAAAACGCTTTACGCTTTGTCGCTTCGCTCCCGTTTTCGATCATGCTTTCTCGGACAACGCCTTGTACGCTTCCACGCTTTCCGCTTTGACGATCCGACCGCGGAAGGCCAGACGGGAACCGATAGTCGAGTCCGAGTCCGAGGCAACGTTATTCGCATACGCGTACGACACACCACCATTCGCACTCGCATAGCTGCACCCACGAAAAACCACACGGCTGACTGCGGTAGATATGTAGTATTTATCGCAATAATACGTGCTGGACGAGCCGTTTGCGCTTCCTACTGGCACCATATCCATATACTTACCGTGTGCGACACCTGTTATCCATTGGTCACTCGAGGTCTTGCCTTTGACAAAACGGATACTGCCGTCTGGCATCCAAATACGCCATTTGCCTGAATTACCGCTATCGTTGGGTAAATCAACACCGTCCATCATGTCGTATTTATGGCCGTAGATGTCCTCATAGCCAAGACAACTGATATTGTTTACCTGCGTCACGGTCGGAGAACCATACTCGTCCTGGCCACGATACCAGGCATATTGGTGGATTTGGTTATTGTCCACAAGCGAGTTCGTTATCTTGTTGTTTATTTTATACGCTCCATCATAACCGATCGTATCCTGCATGCCGTAGCCCGCCGTACCGCCCGTTATGCGGTTGTTTGTATGCTGACCGCCTCCGCATTGTTCCTGGCTGTCACGACGCCCATAACGGGCATAAAACAGGTTCGCGATACGCGAGTGCATCAATGCGTCTATCTGTTGCATACCACGTTGCTGGCTATAATAATGGAAGTCGATCCAGTTCATGCTGGCCGTCGTGGAATTACCCGTTATGCATGAACGCAACTTGCTACCTACCACGCTGCTACCCACCACGGCGCAAAGGTGCTCCTCGTTGGCCACCCAATCGGGCTCCATATCCTCGATCTTGTCGCTGTTACTTAGGACCACCTTGTCAAACTCGGCCGTGTTCAGGATCGAGAAGTGCAAGGCCGTGGCGTCCTCCGGAACATCCGATATCAAGTACATGCCGGCCTCGAACTTCAGACCGATCGTAGGGACCACGATGGTTTTGACCACGTTTCCGGAGCCGTCAACAAATAGACTGCCGACCAAACCCGTACCGGGAACACTCGGAAAACGTACACGCTTATAGCCTTGTACATCCACCTTGCAGACTGAATAGGTCTTGTCCGTGCTATAAGAATCCTTCAACGTGGGTTTGCCACTCAAAAGTTTGCGCTCTGTAAGGAAACCGCCCTGCGTGCCTTTGATGTCGTCCAACGTCAGCACCGTCACGTCCGGAACAGGAGGCATATCGTCAGGGCCGTTGGAACTGTAACAGCTGTAATATTTCTCGTTCAGGTAGTCATTGACACCTTTCGACCAAAAGAACGGTTCGTACATCATCCAGTCGCCCTCGCTGCTGTCAAGTTTGGCTGCGCTGCCATCGTAGTATTTATTACTGCTGGTATCATCCAACGGACAATAGGTCATCTCGCCGTCCGGATTGTTCACGTCAACCGTCTGGCCCGCCATCTCCACTTTACGGCTCGTGGGCTTTTTCGTCACCTTGGCAAGCACACGGTGGCGCTTCTTGAGGATCGCCGCCACGTGGGCATTCATGACGTAAGTATTGCCATACTTATAACCGGTCTCGTTGTCCGGGTTGGAAATGTTGGCATCGTCCGGAGCGCTTTCGTCCGACTCGATGATACTGTAGGCCGGTTGCACGATCTCCAGTTCAGGGTACCGCTCCCTGTATCTGTCCGCTTCTTCGTCCTCCATGTACTTTGTCAGGCGGAGCCTGCCACGCAATCCGGAATGACGGTTGTCTATCGCTCCGGTGGAGGTATAGGTACCATAATCGTAGTATTTTCCGAGCAGCCTGCCGTCATCCTCCATATCGATGTCAAGGACAAAACGCTCCAGTTTACCGCTACCGTTCAACTTGGCCTGATGAAGACGTTCCAGCATGGCAAACCCGTCAATGCCCGGACAACCCATGAACCGGTAGCCTCGCACGTTACCGATGCCATCCAGTACCAATCCGCTCTCTGCCAACCTGGGAAGATATTCCAGAAACAGTTCCTCTATCGTTTCCGGCAAGCATAACTGCACAACAGGCGCACCGGTGGCAAGTTTCACGCGGGTAAGCCCCGTGCCTCTCACGTCCAGCTTCCTCAACCGTCCCTGCCAGCTCAAGTCCAAGGTCGTCACGTTGCCGTTATCGCCATTCCGTGCCAGCAGGTTGTTGCGCATATTAAGCTCTTCCAGAAGAAGCATGCCGTTCGTAGAGGCCATGAATGAACCGTTACGATAACCGCTGGCTTTCTCCACGCTCATGTCAAGTTTAACCAATGAGGTAAGCAAGCCGAAATTGAATCCGATGGCGAACGCGTCCTCATGCCACACCAGCTCCTTGATTTTGGCCGCGCCGATAATCTTCAGCGGGTCGTTCTCACCGAAAGCACGGGCCAGCTGCAGGGAGTGGAGCACGTCCGCATCCACCACGCCGCTGTCGGCCTGCACGCCGTTGCTGGTGGAAAGCTGCACACGGTACGGGATGGTCAGCCGGTACTGCATCGGCTTCAATTTGTATGCCTTGTCCAGCGATGCCGTACTCTGGTAGAACTGGGCGCCCAGCGTAGAGACATAACCGTACTCCACCTGCTTCAGGTCATACCTGCGCTGGATGAAGTAGTTCCGGTGCGCCTTTAACGAACCCTTCAGACCGTAGATCTGCGGGTAGGTCTGTTTCGCGCCGTCCGCACCCACCGGCATCTCGTTCAGGAACGGATACACATACTTGAAGATGCCTGATTTGTTGTACAGCCGGCTGCACCACCTCTTCATCTGCTCGGTGTCGAAATGGTCAACGGCCTTCTGGATGCTGAAGGCACTCATGAAGCTGGTACCGCCGTTCACACCCCTGGTCATCACTTCCTCCAGCAGATTGCCCATATTGCCCAATATCAGGTTCCACAGCCAGCTGTTGTGTCCCTGCATCACATAGGCCCCGTCCCGCTTGGTCTGCCGGTTGTCATCATACTTCCCGGTCAGGAACGACTTGTTGTCCGAACCCAGCTGGCAGTCACCGTCGTAATAGGTTATCCACCACATCACGCCGTCCCACGTCCGCACAAGCATGTTTTTCGCCAGCTGGTCCACACCCAGGTTGAACTGTACATACAGGTAGTAGGCGGCCAGGTTGGGAAGGTTGAAATACTTCCCGGCTTCCGCCTTGAAGGTCGGGCTCACCCATTTGGCCGTCGGGAACTTGTTGCCGTCATCCTCATAGTCCACCCCGTCAAAGGTGTGCGTCTCCTTGTTATAGGCCAGATTCTTGCCGGCAGGCGTTTCCTTCACGCATTTATAGAGGAAACTCATCATGCGGTCAAGCGCCTTGTACATCTTGTCGTACTTGTCACCGGTGCCCAGGTGTTCCTTGATGTTCGGTTCTTCTTCGGCATCACCTCCGCCATCGTTCCAGAACACGTCTTTCGGATGGTTGAACTCGAAACCGCCGTCAAAGTTGAAATCCATGAAGTCCGTATGGTCGGGCTCCGTGGACGGAAGCCAACGGAACAGGCACAGGTCGTTCGAGTTGTTCAACGTCTCGATGCAGATGGGCAGGTATTCCTTCGCCCGGTCGCCGTTCGCCTGCAGGTAGTTCAGCGTATCGCCGGTCCCCCACTGCTCGTTGCCGATGGTCTTGTCCTGGCCGAATATCGGGTAGCTGTCGCTCTTCTCGTTGTTCATGTTGTACTGGCCGTAGTAGGTCAGATCCTCATCCACGCTCTTTGCCACAAACAGGTCACAGGGCAAGCCGTCAATGGCCGAGCGTATGTCTTCCTTGCACGTATCCGCATGGTCGGCGGCATACTGCTGGGCAGGGGTCAGGATGCCCATTTCCTTCATGCCGTCATGGATGAACTTCGCGCCACCGGTGTTGGTGGTCATGGAGGAGTCCGAAAAGTCACACTTCGCACAGGCGAGTTTCGCCCCCACCGAGTTGTCCCGCAGTCGGAACAGGTTCTTCTTACCCTCCGTAGCTGTAGGGTTGCTCTGCTGCCCGTTACCGTCTATCTCGCCGTAGCTCATCCGTGCCGTGTAACCGCTGGCTGTCTTCTGGAAGTAGAAGCGCAGGTTCTTGCGGGCATAGTTCACCGAACTGGTACCCTGGATACGCAGATAAATGTCACGGGCTATCCAGTCCAGCGCCCGGTTCTCACCGTTGTAGAATCTAACTTCCCGGCACAGCTTGTTGGCCTTCTTGTTGTTCAGCTGGGCCAGCGCGTCCATCACGTTCAGCGTGTCGCTCTCGCTCGGAACCTCACTGCCCACGCTGCCCGTGCCTATCAGTACCAGGATCGAGTTCCGGCGCTTCTTCATCAGCCCCATCAGCTTCTCCATGCTCACCGTATCTCCTTCATTCAGCACGCGGTTGTCCTCATCCAGTGAGCGCACGCCCGGTTCCCCGTCGGCATCCTCCAGGTGGTTGCGGTCCACGATGTAGTTGTTCAGCACCTCGTCCGAGGTCAGCGCCTTGTTATAGATGCGCACGCTCTTCACGTTCAGGTCAGCCCCCTCCGATTTAAACTCCAGCTGGCTCCGGATGTCGAAGTTCACCTTGTCCAGCCACTTCGAGGCGGCCGACTCCTCCCCGTTCACATAGAAGCCGATCAGCGTCCGCTGCTCGTTGGTCTCCACGTCCGGGTAGAACACGTAAGTGATACGGATATTCTTACCGGGTTCAAACTTCGTACCCACCGAGTCCTCATAGCGCAGGACCTGACCGGCATCCATCGCCTCCGTCACCACGCCGGTAAGGAACTTCGCCTCCTCCGGGGTCACCACCAGCCCGTAACGGTTGCCGTTTTGCAGGGTGCCCAGACAGGTGATCAGCTCCGCGTCGGTGTCAGTCACGTTGGCCGTGCTGTATTCTATCTCCAACGTCATGCCCACGTCGCGGATGGCAAAACCCTCGGGCTTGTCCGCCTCATTGAACGGGCGATAACCGCCATCTGCCGTCAGGGTCATGCCCGCACCGCCGGCCAGCAGCAGGCGGTCCTTGTGCCAGCCGCTTCCTGCGCCGTATTCGTTCACGCTCCACAGCACATCACGGAATTCCATCCGTTTGTCCCCGCTCACCCAGCTTTCCGGGTTGTTTTCCGTGTTGCTTCGCCCGAAGGCATCGAACGTGCACACGGCATCCGGTGCCAGCGTGGCTTCAATGTCGGGGTGCGATGTGGTGTTCACCTGCACCTCAAGCACGGCATCACCGCACGACACACGGTAATCCAGCGGTTCCACGTTCACGTTCGTACGCCCGTAGCTGCCGGTCTCACCGCGCTGCAGCAGGTCTTCCTTCACCACACTGCCCCGGCTGGTCACTTTCACACGGGCCGTGTACGCATCCCTGTCATAGCCGGCATACGTGAAGTTCCACGCCGTGAACTGCTCTGCCTCCAGTACGGGGTGCTTCCAGTCACGCTGGAACCCTGCCGCCCGGTGGTTGAACATCATGCCGGCATAGGCCGTCACACCTTCCCCGGCTTTCAGTAGGGTCAGGTAGTGTATCTCGCTCACCACGCCGGAGTTCTCGTGCAGCGCATAGGCTTCCACCACGTTCATGCCCTCCCGCATTTCACTCAGCGCAACGGTGACGTTCTTCTGCTGGACACCGGAACCGGCTGACAGGCCAAGCGTATAGGGCTGCCCGCCGTTGATACGGTAGTAGATGTTCTTCTCGCCACTCGTTCCCTTAGCTGTAAATGGGATGTTCACGTCGTTCCGGTATCCCCCGTCAGCCAGTCCATTCCCAACCGAATAAGTGGTACTTAGTTCCATAGCCACCATCGTCACCCTGGCGGTAGCGGTTTTCATCAGCGTACCGCCATCATAACCGGCCTGCGCCTCCACCTGCACGGTGTAGGTCGTGGCATCCTTCAGGTAAGGCGACGCGTCAAAAGTATAGCTCTGACCGGCCGTAATGCCGACAAACTCCGCATCATGGAATTCAGAAAGGACCGTGGAGCCACGTTTTACGACCACCTTGGCCTTCAGGTCGCTGTAGCCACTCACCTCGCCGCCACCGGCCGTGCCCACGCCAACGGCATATCTCACCACGAAACCGGTACCCAACGACAAATACTGGGAAGCGGGCAAGGAGGAACCCGAAGCATCGGTCAGGTCTATATTCACCACCACCTTGTCATCGTCGCTATACTTGGAAAAGCGCACCTCCCTGTCGCTTTCCCCGCCTTCGCCATCCTTCTGCGTGACTGTCATCACGTACTGAGTGCCGTCCTCGCTGTCCGTCACGTCGATATTCGTCACGGTACCCACCAGCGAGGCGAACACCGCGCCGCTCGTGGGGGCTTTCGTCTCACCGGCGACCAGCTCCTCCGTAGGGGTGGCCTTGTCATCGATACTTTTGATATAGTTCTCCACCAACCGGCCGCTCACCGGAAGATTACCCGTGGACTCGTCACCGGACCAATCGGTCTTCTGCATATCCAGACCGTCCTCGTCATACACTTTTTTCGCCATATCGTTATTCTTTAAAAGTTATTTCATCCGTTTCCAGCCATCCGTTCGGCTCCAGGGTTTGTCACCGCGCCAAAAGCCCGCGCCGAAACAGCTCCGGATGGCTTGCCAAACCAGCCTGGCCCCTATATAGACCGTCGCCACCACCCGTTCGCCTACACGGATGGCCGTCACCTCTTTGTTTCCAACACTTATCATACCTATTCCTCCTCGTAAATCAGGTAAATGGTCTTGCCGTCCTTTTCCGGGAGACTCTCAAAGTCTTCCTCGGTCATCTCCTTATGTTTGTAACCTTGGGCTATCGCGTCCTCGGCCTTCTTCGCGGCCGCCTCCGCCTTTGCCGCCGATTCACCCGCGGTTTGGATAGCTTTCTTTGTCTCCTGGGTGGCCGCTTCCATTTTCGGGGCCAGTTCCTCCACCCTTTCGGCCGCCGCGATGGCCCTTGTCGCCGCGTCATCGGCCGATTTGGTGAGCAAATTGATAGGAACGCTCACCAGCTTGTCTCCTTTCTGTCCCGGTAGGGACTTTACCCCGCTCAGCGAGCCGACCGTCTCAAGGGATTCGACACTCTTCGATTCCGCCTTGATCGCCTCCAAAACCTGGGCGATATCCGATTCTGTCAGTGCCATGTCAAACCCCTCCCTCTATCAGTTCATAAACCTGGCCGTAACCGCCGGCCGTCAGGCTCTCGCCGCACACCTCCTTGATAAGCGTACCCTCCTCGGTGGTGATCTCAAGGATCCCACCGCCTTGGATGATACGCTGGCACAGGACGTAAGCCTTGAACTTCTCGTCACGCCCCACGGGCTTGTCCTTCCCGTAATTGAACAGGGCCTCCGCCACGGCGGTGGCGACGTTGTCACCGTCAAGCTCGTTCCCTTTGAACCCCCTGAATCTCCTGTTTAAGTCAACTTTCATATTCTTTGGTTTTAAATGTTTATTCTCCTGTATAGCCGACAATGATGCCGCCCCTCACGATAAGGCGGATCTTGTCAAGGTCGGGATTTTCCGACATGCCGCCACCCCAGTTCACTCCCTCGTTATACACGTATGTACCGTCGGAATTACGGCTCTTGATGTACCGGAACCCTTTCGACGCGCAAACATCACTTATCAATCCGTTACCGGTGTCCCTTACATCTACCGGACCGACAAAGAACCCGGCATAGGTCATACCGCTGGCCGGATAGGTCAAGGGGCCTGTCGACGCGTATATGGCGGCCCCGCCGGAGGTCGCCCCGACCGACTTCACGCCGAACCGCCCGTCGGTGGCGCCATTGAAGGCCACGTCCACGATCCCCTCCGTCGAGGAGCTCGAGACCCCCAGTTTCAAACTCCGGGAATCGTTACCGAAATAATCGCGGCTCTTCCAATACAAGCGGCCGGACTCGATGGTGAAGCCGCCTATCTTGCCTTTATCGGCCTTGACGGTCCCGCTGACGTTCGCGTTCCGGGTCTCGATGCTCCCGTCCGTGAGGACCTTGAAATAGCCGTTCGCCGTAACAAGCCCCTCCAGCTCGATCTGGTCGGCCCGGATGGTGACACCGGAAACAAGGTCCCCGAACTCGTCACGCTTGACATAGACCTTCAAATCCGCGCTCTTGACAAGACCGTTGTCGCTCACCCCTTGGGCGAACAGCTTGGAAAAATCAGCGGTCGTCACCAGGCCAGACTTGTTCTTCAGGCTTCCGTCAGCGTTGAAACGCTCGGATATGAGCCTGTTGTACTTCGATGTCGTAATGATGGATGACCCCTCCAGCACGTTACCGTCCTTGTCGAAATTCGCCGCCGCGATCTTGATCATCTTGTCCGACTGCTCGAAGAACGTGGCGTACTTATATGCCAAGGCATCCGTCCGGTCTGTCGAGAATACCAACAGGGACACTTGGATGACACCCGTGAACGACAGCTTGAAGTCACCCGTCCCGTTCCACAATCCGGAATGGTTGAGTACCTTTTCCCCGCCGACCGGCAAATCACCGTCGTAAGCGAACATATTGAAGTTCTCGAATCCCGCCTTATTCCCGTTCACGAACTCGATACGAAGATGGCCGGCTTCGATCACCTTGTAATGGAAGGACAGGTAGACATAGCCCGGAATGCGAAGCCCGTCCCCGTTCAACTCCTTGAAATCGGGGATCGTGCGGAAATCTCCGTTCTTCTGCATGATGTAGCTGTTCGTTATCCTGACGTAAGGAACCTTGCCGGTCTTTACGACCTCCACGTTGCCGTTCTCGCTCGATGACAACAGTTTGTTACCGGCAAGTATCCACTTGCCGCCGAAAGTCAGGAACGCGGCCTTGTACCCGCTTATCCATTTACTCATCCCCTCGGTAAACGTGGTGTTATCGAAAAAGCTCTGCTCCTCCCTCACCTCGTCGCGCAGACCCTCCACGGCTGATTGTATCTTACCCTCCGTAATTTCAAATTTCGTCAGGATATCCTCGCCGGTCATGAGGACGAACGTACCTTTCAAATATACGTTGTCGCCATAGAGACCGTTCCCGTGTGGTTGGCTATTCGCCGGGAAAGCGCTGTCCTTGATACCGTCGAGATTACCCACCCGGCAGCGCAAACAGCCGTTGAAGTTTTTCGCGTTCACACCATCCAGTATATCAACACGTGGCTGCCCGTCCTCCGTAGCCGCTATGCTGATCAGGTTCTGGCGCAGCGGGTTTTCCGTATTACCCATCAGGACGCACTCATCACCCGCCTTCGGTTCCGTTCCGCCAAACTCCCTCTGGGGTACCGTTATCCCTTCCGCATCGCCTTCCGACACTTCCACCCAGTACCCCCTAATCTCCGCCCCCGTAAAAACGGCACAGCGCATCAGATCATGCGCCACGAACGTGTTCTCCTGCTCAAAGGTGATGCGGTAATTGTTGCCCTCCTTGGTCACGGTCTTGATCTTACCGTTGGCGGCGGAAACAACCAGCTGGCCCCCCACGCTACGCACCTTCTCGATCAGCAGTTCCATAGCGACCAGCGTCTGCCGGATGGTCGCCTTGTCTATCGTAAGATTACTCAGCCCCGTTATTTTATCTATCCATAGCTGCCAGCCCTCGCCGAACATACCGTCCACGAAACGGGTACTGCGGAGCAGTTCACGGATGACCGCCGTCAGAAACTCGGCGTTCCCGTCGCCGTCAACATTGCCCCCGGATTCACCGGCTTTGTAATCCCCAAAATAAGTCCCTTTCAGGAAACCGATCACCTCGGCCGCGGTATCCCGATGACGTTTGCTCAGGAACTCCCTCTGGCTTCTTTTCGCCGAGAAAAGGTTGTTGTCCGTGGGCAGCGTATTATCGAAGCTCCGGATAATATCGGGAAGCCCGGAACTTTCGGCCTTGGCTTTCGTATAGCTTTTTAGTTCCCCTATGCTGTCGTTTACCCTGTCGAATTTCGATACCTGCAGGGCGTCGCTGATCTCCAGGTCCATCTCCCCGGGAAGGTTCACCTTACGCGTGATCTTCGTAATGCGGCTCCTGCGGTAACCGTCTTTCGGGAAATACTCGGCACTCTCCAATTTTACGCGCCGGCCGACAAACAGATCGGCCTCCTGCCGCTCGATCCACACATGGTCGGTCGGAGCCTTGTAAGCTGCGATATCCAGCCAGTGGTCCTTGTTGTATTCGTCCACCGCAGCCGCAAATTCCTCCTCTGCCAGCCGGTAATACTTATCCGGCATCCGGATGTTCCAAAGGACATAGGTGTCCCCGGCCTTCGGGACGAGCTTGCCGCCCGGAAGCTGCGTATCATCACCGTAAGGCCAGATCGTGATGATCTCAAACTCACGGGTGGCGCTATCGAAGTTCACCTCGAAATAATGGTCGTCCCCCTCTCCCAGCCCGGAAAGGTCGCCGCTCTGAAAGGAGACGCGTTTCGTCTCACCGGCCAGCTCATAATCGTTCGGATCGAAATCCATCCCGCCGTCCTTGAAGTAATAGACGGTAAAGGCCTTACCCTCCTCGTCCGTCACCTCCTCACTGCGGACACTGCTTACCGTACCCACCCGCCGGGGATAGATACCGCTGAAGGCGGCCTGTTCGTAGTGGTCATAGATACCGTACTCGTCCACGCCCACCTCCACGTACTTCTTTTTTCCGGGGAGCATCAGGCGGGGGCTGCCGTACTTCTCGGCGTCGATGTTCCGGCTGCTGCCGATCGGGAAAAGGCGCGTGTAGAACTTCGCCGTATTGCTCGTATCCCGCTCCAGGGAGGTCAGCCCCTTGCCGTATCCCAACGTGATCTCCTCGCCGTGTTCGCAACGGCACACGTTCACCGTCTGCCCCTCGACCCACCACTCGGCCTTGCCTCCCACCTTGCCGGCGATCTCCTTCAAAGCCTGGTCGCAGTACATGCCCTCATAGTCGATCACGATAAGATCGGTACCATCCACCTGCCCCACCTTCCAGTCGGTAATGTTACCCATGCCGTCGTTGATGGCCTTCACTACCATCGCGACATGGTCACGGGGCGTGGCCGTCAATGTAAACAGGGGATTGGTGTCGCCGTCCGTTGTCTCCAGCACAAGAAAACGCCTGATCAGGCTCTCGATACCGTACAGCTTCAGGTTATACTCCCACTCGCTACCGCTTTTCTCTTTCGGGGTGTACCGCTCCGTCAGCCAGTACCGCTCGCCCATGTAGTCCGTGAAGTCGCCTACATCAAGAGGGATATGGGCATAATGCGTGAAGGAGAGCGCCAGCACGTTGTCGCCCTGCACCTCCTTGCTCTGCGTCGAACTGTCACTTGCGGCCACATCCGCACGCTTGGCCCCGGCTTTATCGTATATCGTTAAAAGCATATTCGAATCGTCTTTGAATGGTTATATAATCGGTACCGGTTCGCGGAACTTCACCTTGAATTTCCCGGCGTGGACCCCTTCCTTCCACAAATAGGTCAGCGGGGTGAACTTCGGGCTGTCCGTGTATTTCACGTGCAGTGCCAGATCAAGCTGGGGAAACGCGATGTCGAGCCACCCGTCCTTCCCTTTCTTCAGAAAATTGATGAACGCGAAGTATTTCCGCAGCCATCCCGCCTTTGTCTTGTTATACAGTGCGAAGTGCAGCGTCACGTCACGCGCCTCGTTCCTCGGGGTAAGGACCGCGCTGTATTTCTCCCCGTCCTCCTCCCGTATGTCCACGGCCGTCTCCTTCTTCGTCTTGCTCGGGGTCAGGATCGCCGAGAGGTTATCCATGCCACCGCGCCGGTCTTCCACCAGGAACACGCCATATTCCGTCCAGATGTCCGTGCCGTTCACCAGTACCAGCCCGCCCAATATATCTGCCATGTCATTTCACTTTTAGTCCGTCACGTATCATTTTCCTTATCTCATCCTTTATCTCGCCCAGGTGGCCGGCACTTACGCCCGTGTTCTCAGCGATGCGGGCCAGGTGGCCCTCGGCCGTGTCCATCTTTTCCGACACGCTCTCCAGCCGGTCGTCCATACTGCTCCAGTGTTGCAACCCATTGGTGAACATCCCCTCCAGCTTCGTGCCCTGGTCATACGTCATGGCCGTGTAGCCACCCGCTTTTGCGCTCTGGCCCGTACCACCTTGCTGCGTCTTGTCATAACCGGCGGCTGCCGCCAGTTTGTCGCGCAGGTCCACCGCCTCTTCCACATACCGCAAGTATTCGTCGGCCAAAGCCTTCCGTTCCGCTTCCGTCAGGTCGTTGTCCTCCATCGCCTTGCCGAACCGTTCCCACCAGCCCTTCAACTTCTCGCTGTACATCTCCCCTATCTTGTTGCTCAGCATCGCCCGCATGAAATATTCCGAGATATCATCGGCCGCCTCCTTCGCGCCATACTTCATGTTCATCAGGTTATCGATAAAGCTGCCATACATTCCATCAAACGAAATGCCGGTAAGCCCTTCATACAGCTGGTCGGTCAGTTCCTCCAGCTTACCGGCTTGTTCTATGTAGTCATCCAGTTTCTCGGTAAGCCGCCCGCCGTAACCGCCCTTGCCCGTGTCCTGTATCTGTGTCCACATGTCCACGTTGCTTCTGAGGGCCTTCATCTCCTCCGGACTCAGGCTCCACAGACTGCCGTCCCACTGGCGGCCGATCTGCCCGCTCAGCTTGTCTATCTGTGCCTGGGAAAAACCATCCCAATAATAATTCCAAGAGCGGTGGCTGCCGTGGTAACCGGCCTGCGCCATCGCCATCTGCAGGTAGTTGGAATTCGTCTCCTGCTGGTATTTGTACGCATCACGGTAGGCGGTGACAGATTTTGTTCCCTTACTCGCCTCGATGGTATCGGTCAAATCCTCGATGGAGGTTTGCAGCTTCTCGTTCCGGTCAGTCAGCCGGTCCATCGTATCCTGCACCTCTTTCGCGTTGCTTCCGTTCCAGTTGATGGTGCCGCCCAGACTGAACAAAGTCTTCACCGCGCCGCTTACCGCCTTGACACCGCCGGTAATGACGCTCATCGGTTTGGTCAGGTCGATGCTTTCCAGACCGTCCAGCGTCTGCCCTAAACCTTCCAGGTATTCGCCCATCCATTCCGGCGGATCGATACCGAACTGTTCCACCAGTCCCAGCAGGTCTTCTGCCGCTCCCACGTATTCCTTCACCTGCCCCACGCTGCCGTGCAGGGCGTCCGTAGCCTCGGCCAGTGCCCCCTGCCTCGCGTTTCGGGCGGCATCCAACGCGGCCCGGGCGTTCTTCCGCTCGGCTTCAGTCCCTTCTTCCACGGCCTTGTTATAGGCTTCCTGGGCCTCCTTGACGGATAAGGTCGTGGATTTTACCCGCGACAAGGATGATTCCAATGCCGCAAAGGGATTGCGCTCGCTAAGTTTCCTGTCGATGGCGTCAATGGCACGCACCAGGTCTTTCAGGCTGTCCAGCTGCAAGTCCTTCTGGGTATCGATATATTCCTTCAGACGGGTACGGAGGGATTGGAGGCTTTCGGAGGATACCTTGTCGAGGTCCCCGAATACGGCTTCCCAATTCAATCCGTCCTTCAATTCCTTCAGATCAAGACCGGCCATCTTTTCCTTCAGTTCTTCCTGAAGTGTTTTCCGACCGCCTTCCGTGGTAGCTTCCGCGATACGTTTTTCATACTCCTTGGTAATGGCCAGTTTCTTTTCTTCATAGCTCCCATATTCCGCCAGGTAATCACGCATGGCCTGGGCTTCTTTTTCCCTCTCATCTTCAAAAATGGCGGCAAGAGCCGCGCTCCGGTTCTTATCGTTGGAGTCGCGTGCGCCGGCAAGGGCATCCCTCTGACCGGGAGTCAGGCCATTGCCACCGGTGGAAACACCGGCTTCCTTGTTTTCACGTTTCCATTCGGCTTCCTGACGGGCTATTTCTTCTTTTCTCTTGTTATAGTCGTATTCGATCTGTGCCAGTTTCTTTTCAGTGCCGTCTTTCATCCGGTCTATCTCCTCTTTCCGATTCTCGGCCTGGAGTGCGGCAAGTTCCTGCGCCAGCCTACGCTCTGTAGCCATACGCTGCCTGGCTTCCGTTTCCGTTTTTTTACCGGACTGTTTAGGATCGGAGTGTCCGCCGATATTTCCCTTCCTGGCGGCTTCGGCGGCTTTCCTCGTTTCCTCCTCCGCCTTCCTCAGATAACCGTCACGCTTGTTCTCCGCATTTTTCAGCAGGATATCATAAGCCTCCTGATCATGTTTTCGGATAGCCTCCTGCGCGTCATACACCTGGCCGACTTCCGCCATATTGCTTTGTATCAAATACTGCCCTATCTTTCCGAAGAATCCCATAGCACTTTCAGCCTCTTCCGGTTTCTGGGCCTTGATCTTGTTTACTTCTTCGTCAGCTTCGGCCGCCTTGCTGACCAGATTCTGGACGTTGGCCTGATGAAGCAAGACCTGCACGTAGTCCTCGCTCTTTTGGGTAAGGGTATCGTACCACTCGGAAAGGGTTTTATAATAACCGAAACTTTCCCCGTATTTGCGGTTCAGTTCCTCCACCTTCGCCTTTTCCTGCTCCTTGCCGCCGGTGAAGTCCTTTATTTCACCGATAACCGATTTCAGCTCAAAGCGGGTACGCACCATCTGGGCGCGGCCGTCCTTCTCGATCTCGGTCATTTCCTTCAACGAGATATTGAATTCGTCCACGCCTTTCTTGGCGCTGAACAAATCCTTCGTCCACTCCACGATCTCGTCACCGTACATCACAAGCAGCATGATGCCGGTCGTAAGTGCCGTCTGCCAGGAAAAAAGAGAAGAGAGTACCTGCTTCCATACCGGCGTGCCTTTCTGCCCCGACTTCCGCAGCTCGTCGTATTCCTTACGGGCACGGGCCAGCTCATCGGTGAATATCGGCAGGTTGTTGCTGATGGCCAGAAAGAACATCTGCGGTCCCATAGCCAACGAGGGCATCTCACGGGCAATCTGCTGGATGCTGTTGTGCAAGCCGTTAAACTGGCGCTGCGCGTTAGGCATGTCTGAAGGCGTGACCTGTACGGTTTCCGATTCCGCCTGAAGCTGTCTCAACTTGCCACGCAATTCCTCAAGCTGCTTTTCCAGCGCGTGGATCTGGGCGATGTTGGCGCTCTGGTCCAGATTGGGGGCGGCCGTCTCACCGGCAAGACGCAGTCTTTCCAGTTCCGCCTCCAACACCCTGACGGTGTTACGAAGCTCCAGCGCCTCACGCTCGGCCTTGTCCATGCCGGGCGTAAGGCCGTCCTTCATCAAAAATTCAACTTCCACAGGTTTCATTCCAGTCTGCTTTGAAAAAATCCTACAATATCGTCCGCCTCGTCCTCCGCGCTACGGTCCGTTCTCCGGCTGCCTTCACCGCCGCCTTTCTTCCGCCTCACATACCGGGGCGCGTCACTCAGCATCATGATCAGCGTCTGCCAGTTCACCCCGTCAAGGATGTAATCCACGCTCCAGCCGGTCGCCGATGCAATCTGCCATATAAATCCGAAGGGGCTATGTGAACATTCATACTCTGTCCTTAACTCCCCTTCCCTTTCTGGCTCAGTCTCGGTTTCGTCGGGTTCGCCCGATCCACCGATCTGATAATACGCATAAAATCCTTCGTGCCCATCAGACGCTCGAACGTCCGGAACACGGCCACCAGGAACCTCCAATCGACAAGCTCCCGGAGTATCCATGCCGTCAGCCCTATGCCTACACGCCGGGCCACGCAGCCCCGGCACACCGTATAAGCCAACATCCGGCTGACGCCTTTTCCGTACTTTGCAACAAAGGCCATTTCCTCCGCCTTGTCCTTCGGTTTCCAGCCGGGTGCCACACCCAGCCTCAGATACTCCCTGGCCAGCAGCATCTGGCCCCGAAGCCGGGGACGCTTCATCGTCACACGCAGTTCCAGGGGATGTTTCTTAAAGGGAACGCGCCACCTTTTAAGAGGAACGGACACGCCACCGTCCAGCAACGCGTCCGCACATTCCATTTCTATCAGTTGCTCCAACCGGTCATCCATACGCTAACCCTCCTCGTCCGAGGTCTGTACTTCCGCCGCAGGCAGTCTGTATTCACCCCACTCATCCGGCAAGGCATCCGTATCGAACACGCCGTAGGGCTGCGAGCCGTCCGCCGGCATCGCCACCTCCAACGTACACTCGATCTTCGCCGTTTCCGTAAGTGTCAGCTTACCGCCCAAATTGGAGAGCAGCGTCGCGTTGGGCATCAGGACGCTCTTACCCGACACAAGGGCAAGTTCCCAGGGTCCTTGCATCACCATGGCCGCCGAGGGGGCGGTCCAGCCGATCGGGTTTTCCTCCGACACGTCCGTGCTCTTGTAATGGAGGGAACCGCCAAGCAGCTTGTGCAGGTTCTTGTAATCCATCTGGATCACGTTGAACGTCGGCGCTATGCTGCCGTTCGACTGGGCTATGACCAGCACCGGGGCGCCGGGCACCTGTTCCGCCTCGATTTTCGCGGCCTCGGGTTTCTGGCCGCCCAGGTCAAAGGAGCCTTTCTCGATGTAGCCCACGATAAAATCCTTGTATTTCACGGCACCGATGCCGTACATGAAATTCTTATCCGCCATCTTTCTTTTGTTTTTGAATTAATATTACCGCTAAAACGCATATCACTATTCCAGTCCCAAAACCATAGAAGAAGATTTGAACGGGGTTTGAACGCCGTTTTACCTCCGCCTCGTACAAATCCGCCATTTCCTCCCAGGCTTCCCTGTACGTCTCGGACCTGCCCGCATAATACTCGACCAGGATTTGCAAACTGTCGCAGCTCGCGTGCACGGCGATCACGTTTCCGTCGCGGCTTACCGACACGTTCGCCTGCCCGCTCTTTCCGCTATACGACGCCTCGGGGGGCAGCTTCATCAAACTGTCAGCCGGTATCGCCAGCCGTACCTCCGACTTCGGGACCGCCTCCGTCCGTACAAGGAGGACTTCTTTGGCCATACTGTCCACCGCCATCCGATTCGCCTCCGTCCGGGAGGTCTCCTTCACTGTCTTTCGGGTGCTCGCGCAACCGGAAAAGCACAGGACAATCACCAGAATGCTTGCAATTGCCGGCATCACCGATAGCCTTGCGAAGACGGGCCATCTCACGTTTGGTTGAGCAAAACTCCTTCTTGGTCGCACGCAGTTCTTCCCGGGTCTCATTCAATTCCTTCTTTAATGGTTCAACAATATTATCTATCAATATCCGGGTGGCTTGCTCAGTGTTGTCAATCCGGACCGTCTCGGCCTCGGCCCTCGCCTTCTCCGCCTCGGCATTCGCCTTGCGGACCGTAGCCTTCAGCGTGAGAAGCCCGATGACAGCCGCCAATAAACCGCCGCCCAGTACCAGGTTGAGTATTTCACTAAGCTCCATCTCTGATACCTGTTTATGCCTTGCTTTCCGATTTCTTGACTATAAGGCCGATAAGCCATTGTACCAGTCCCGTGTCCGCGATCCCGTTCGCGACAAGGGACGCACCTAAACCGTAAAGCAGGGCTATATACCACTGGACATCCGACACAAATCCGGCATCCAGCCACCACAGCAACATGGCGCCCGCAATACCGACGCACCAGCTGACAATCTGGGTAACCAACCCGTTCATTTTCGGGAACAGGGACTTGATCCCTTCCGTCAGCAACACCACCATACCGGAAAAACCGGCGAAAGTGGCGATCATGCCGTCATAGTCCACAGCGGTGGATACATCGCCCGTCTCGGCAAACACGGCTGACACAGAGCAAAGCATCAGCGCAAAAAACAAAATCAACTTTTTCATTTCTTTCTTCTTTTTATTGGAAAATACCGATCTCTTTAAGCCATTTCTGCACGTCAAAGCTGGGGCAGGCTTTCGCCGCCAACTCATTGTGTCCTACAATCCGAACGTCCGGAAAGCGGCGGTGGAAGTCCTTCACATACTTCTCCAATGCCTTCTTCTGGCAGGCCGTACGCGTGTCCTTCGGAGTCTTGCCGTCAGCGGCACACCCTCCGGCATACACGATATGCCGGGAAACGGAGTTATAACCCGCCGCACCGTTGGTGATTTCCCACGGGTCGACATTTGCGTCCTCGTTGTTATCCACAAGGCGTTCAACGCCTCCGTTCAGGTGGAACAGGTCGGTGTAGCCTACCTGTTTCCAGCCACGGCCGCCCTCGCTTACCGGGGCGGTGTGCCAACGGCGGATGTCCGCCGATGACACCTCACGGCCCTCCGCCGTGGCCGTGCAATGAATGACAAGGTATTTCAACCCGGCCATTATGCACCCCCTCCCTGCTTTTTGGCGGTCAGGGTGATTTTGGCCGTCTTACTACGATCGGCATCAAGGGTGAGGGTGATCGTGCCGGTCTTGTCGCCATCGGTCGTGTTAGGCTCTGCAGTAACGGTCAGGTCCTCGTCCGTTTCCACCACCTTGAAACCTGCCGGAGCTGCGCTCGCTTTCCATTCACCGGAAGCCGTCACCGTAACCTTCTGCGTGCCGCCGGTACTCTCAAACGTGAGGGTGGCCGGCTCTACGGAAATGGTTTTCTCCGCGGCCTTGAACACGGGGTTGGTACGGGTATCCAGTACGACAGCCTCCTCGCCGAAAGCGATGTTCGTGTCCGCCTTCATCAGCAATTTGAAGAAATACAACTCGCTGGCGTTGGATACCTTGTCGATCTGGATCACGTCCTCGTCATCCTGCAAGTTGACAGCGGCGAAGAAATTGCCGTCCGCGCCCATCGAGCAAAGGGTGGTCACGATCAGATCGTCCGGCCACGCGGAGAGCGTCTCGATGGTGATGCCCTTGTAACGCTTGCTGTTTACGTCCGTCTCGCTGGCGTTCTTGGCCTCCCGTTCGGTCAACTCATCGTCGTACTTGTCGAAATCGTTAACGCTCATGATAATGCGCAGGTTCGGATTGTTACGGATGGCCACGGGGATAGCCTTACGCACGGCCTTTAATTTGTCCAGCATGGTCGCCGGCTTACCCGATACGATGATAAGCTCGGTATCTTTCGTCATCTGTGTCAGGATACCGTTCATCAGATGGTCGTCGTCATCCCCGTACGTGCCGTTGATAAAATGGTCGCCCAGCTCGAACTTCACCTGCTTGGTCAGCTCGGCCAGCAGGGCGTTCTGTCCTTCAGGGGGCAGTTCGGCGAACACGAGGTTGCCCTTAGGCTGCCACTTGCGCCAAATCTGCTCGAAGGCGCGAGGATTGAACACGGTAAAGGCCATGAAGTCCACCGGGTCAAGGGATTTCTCCGAATAGTTGAAATTCCCCTTGGAATCCTTGATGTCCGGGTGTTCCTTACGTTTCTGCAACATCTTGCCGCTTTTAAGGCGCGGCAGGCTGATTTTTTTCTCCACGCCGGGAATGACCATGATCAGCCCCTTCTCGACGATCTCGTTCCCCGTGGCGGCAAGCGTCAGGATCTGCTCCAGTACCTCGCCGTTGTAATTGGTGTTCTTTACTACTATTGCCATTGTTTATCGGTTTAGTTTGTTCTTGATTTCCGACATGCGCTTGTCCCACGGGCTTTCGCCTCCCACTTCCACGCGCAGGTCAGTGGTCACTCTCTTTTTCGGTTTCAGGCTCCGAAGGGCTTTCTCCCCGTTCTCGCGGTCAGAGCTAAGCAGGTTCTCGTACACCGGACGCATGGTCGCGTCGATACGGCCGTCGGCCTCGGCATCGTCCAGCAATTTTTTCCTTGCCGCCTCGTCCTCCTCCTTGGCCTTGTCCGTAAAAGCCTTGTTCTCTTTTTTCAACCTGTCCACCTCGGCTGTCAGGCCGGGAACCTTTCCCGCCTCCTCCTCGAGCGCGTCCATCACGCGGAACACGTCCGAGTCCGTCGCGCAATCCTTGAAGCGCGGACGTTTCTTTACTTCTTCTAAATTCATTTGGGTATCGTTTAATGGCTGTTCAAGCCGGTTGTTGAATATGCGGTAAACCTGTTCGGGCGTACTGTCCTCCGGTACGGGGTCGGCATCATAGACCCCGTCGATAAAACCCAGCGCAAGGGCCTCGTCCGCCTTCAGCCAGTGGTCGGCGTCGTCAAAGTAACGCGCCCGGATTTCCTCCACGCTGGTGCCCAGTCTCGGGGCGTACATCTCGCAGAGGGTGTTTTCCAACGCCTCCACCTCCTCCAAGCAGCGCCTGAGTTCCGTCTTGTTACCGTAACAACCTCCAGAAACGCTGTGCAGCATCAGTCTCGCGTACTTGCTCATCTCGACGGGCTTTCCGCACAGGGCGATCACGCTGGCCATGCTGGCGGCGATGCCGTCCACATAAATATGGATATCCGCCTTGCTGCCGCGCAGGGCGTTGAAGATGGCAATACCTGTATAGACATCACCGCCGTTGCTGTTTATCCTGACATCGATCCTTTTTCCCGATGCCTCCGCCTCCATGAGCTCGCGAACTATGGCGGCCGCCGTGACATCACTGTATTCGCCGATGTCACCGTACAAAAGGATGCAGCAGGCGTCCTCACCGGGTATCATATTAAAAAAACGGTTCATTTCTCTATATCGCTTAGGGCGGGTTCCCGCCGTGTTTACGGTGCAAAAATGAAGGTATTTAGGGGATCAGGCAAATCGGATTTTTATCATACACGGCTTATAATGTTATCATTACGCTATAAAGTTGTATCATGCGGCAAGTTTTTTCCCGAACGTCGTTTTTTAGCCACCTTTGTCTAAAAAAAGACACTATGGCGGATAAAATGACTACCGGACAGCGCAAGGAATGGGCGAAACTGCTCTTCGTAAAGGAAAACCTCACGCAGGCGGAAATCGCCGAGCGGGTGGGGGTGTCGCGCGTCACCGTGAACAAATGGATCAACGCAGAAAACTGGGAACACCTGAAGGTATCGGTCACGATCACCAAGGAGGAACAACTAAAGAACCTGTACCGACAACTGGCCGAGCTCAACGGCAAGATCGCCCAGCGGGAACAGGGACAGCGGTTTCCCAACGCCGCGGAAGCGGATACCATCTCCAAGCTGGCGAACGCCATCAAGAAGATGGAAACGGAGGTCGGACTGGCGGATATCACGTCCGTGTTCGCCGACCTGCTCAAATGGTTGCGTACCTACGACGCGGAGCAGGCCAAACAGGTCTGCCCGCTGCTGGACGCTTTTGTCAAATCAAAACTCGCATAGGACATGGCAAAGAAAAGGCTTACACCACAGGACCGGATGGCATTGGAAGGGTGGAACGAACTGGTCGCTTCCATCCGGGAAAGCTCGGACATCAACCCGGCGGATTCCACCGCCGAGATCGAGGCCAGAAAAAAAGGGCTGGAGGCGGACGACGAGGCATGGTTCCGCTACTACTTCGCGCAGTATTACACCTGCAATCCCGCCGACTTCCACAAGAGGGCGACACGGCGTATGATGGCGCATGAAAGATGGTACGAGGTCAGGGCCTGGTCACGAGAGCTGGCCAAGTCCGCACGCGCCATGATGGAGATCATCAAGCTGGCGCTGACCCGCCGGGTGCGCAACGTGCTGCTCATCTCCAACTCGCAGGACAACGCCCAGCGTCTGCTCCTGCCCTTCATGGCCAATCTCGAGGAGAACCAACGTATCATACAGGACTACGGAACGCAGAAAAAGCCGGGCGCGTGGGAAACAGGGGAATTTACCTGCCAATCGGGATGTTCCTTCCGAGCCATCGGAGCCGGGCAGTCGCCCCGTGGTACACGTAACAAGAACTTCCGCCCGGACTGCATCCTGATTGACGATATAGACACCGACGAGGAATGCCGCAACCCGGAACGCATCAAGGCCAAATGGAAGTGGCTGGAAGAGGCACTGATACCGACCATGTCCGTATCCGGACATTACCGGGTGCTGTTCAACGGGAACATCATCGCGGCGGACTGCTGCATCACACGCGCCATCGAAAAGGCGGAGGAACTGAAGGCGAAGGGCATCGGGCATGTGGATATCATCAACATACGGGGTAAAAACGGCGTATCCTCATGGCCCGAAAAGAACTCGGAAGAGGACATCGACCTGTTCCTATCCCTGGTCAGCGCATCCGCCGCCCAGAAGGAGTTTTTCAACAACCCAGTGGCCGACGGCGAGGTGTTCCAGGAGATCGCCTACGGGAAAGTGCCCGCCCTCTCCAAATTCAAGTTCCTCGTCATCTACGGCGACCCCTCACCGGGCGAGAACAAAAGCAAGAAGAGCTCCACAAAGGCGCTCTGCCTCCTGGGAAAAATCAGCAGGCGGTTATATGTCATCAAGGCATTTCTCGACCGGGGATTGAACGCGGAGTTCATCCAGTGGTACGTGCAGCTACTGGATTTCGTAGGCGGACGATGCCCCGTGTACTGTTACATGGAGAACAACAAGCTGCAAGACCCCTTCTTCCAGCAGGTGTTCCAACCGTTGGTCAGGAAGGCGCGCCGCGAGCAGGGCGTGGAACTCTACATCAGAGGAGACGAGGACAAGAAAACGGACAAGGCCACCCGCATCGAGGCCAACCTCGAACCGCTCAACCGGGAAGGGAACCTCATTTTTAACGAGGCGGAACGGGACAATCCGCACATGAAGAGGCTGGCCGACCAGTTCCACCTGTTCAACCTCTCCCTGACCTACCCGGCAGACGGTCCGGACTGCGTGGAGGGAGGAAACCGTATCATAGACCGTAAACAGCGCGACATGGAACCGGCCAAGAAGATCGCCCGAAGCGTGTTGCGCAAAAACAACAAATACAGACAATGAGCCAATTTATCGAACTGACAGATTACGATGCCAGCATCCACCGCGAGATACTGGACGCGCTGACCCGCGAGGACGAGTCCATCGTGGAGATATGTGAGGACCGTGCCGTCACCGATATGCGGGGCTACCTGTCGCGAAGGTACGACTGCGACAAGCTGTTCTCGATGACAGGAGACGAACGCAACCAACTGGTGCTGATGATGGCCATCGACATCACGGTGTACCACATCTTCTGCATCCACAACCCACAGAAACTGTCCCAGACGCGCAAGGACCGCTACGAGCGGGCCGTAGAGTGGATGAAGGCAGTGGCGGCCGGGGACATCAGCATCGACGGCGCACCGCTGCTGCCGCAGGAAGAACGCCGGACACGCTCCGGCTTTATCATAAAAAGCAACCGCAAACGTTCAAACTATTTTTAAGCTATGGGAAGAAGAAAGAAACAGACAGGGCGCATCACCGTAGGTGGGAACTTGCGCCGGCCGGGCATCACGGGCACGCAGACCATCGTACTCACGCAGCCCAGACGTTTCGGCATCGACATCGCCGACATGACGGCGGCCATCCACGCCTTCGAAAACGTGGACTACTCACGCCGGTTCAAATTGTACGACCTGTACAGCGACATACTGATGGACACGCACCTGTCCAGCGTCATCGACAAAAGGGTCGAGGCCGTGCTGGCACTTGACATAGAGTTCCAGCGCGACGGGAAACCGGACGAGCGCATAAACGAGCAGTTGCAGTCGCCGTGGTTCCGGCGCTGCATCGAGGATATCCTTGCCGCCCGCTGGTGGGGATTCTCGCTCATGCAGTTCTACCGCGAAGGGCCGTGGATCAACTACGACCTGATCCCCCGAAAGCACGCCGACCCCGTGCGCCGCCTCATATTACGCCACCAGACGGACATCACGGGAACCCCGTGGGATGAATACCCCGACCTGCTCTTTGTCGGGGACAAGGACGATATGGGGCTGCTGGCGAAGGCCGCGCCGTGGGTTATCTACAAGCGTAACGACATGGCCGACTGGGCGCAGTTCGCCGAAGTCTTCGGGATGCCCATACAGGAGTACACCTACGAGACGGACGATGACGAGGCACGCCAGCGTGCCATCGAGGACGCGACGGGTATCGGATCATTGGGCGTGTTCATCCATGGCAAGGACACGGAACTGAACCTCAAGGAAGCGGGTAACAAGAGCGGATCGGCGGACCTATACGACAAACTCTGCGAGCGTTGCAACAGCGAGATATCGAAACTGGTACTGGGCAACACGCTGACCACGGAAGCCTCCAAGACCGGGACACAGGCCCTGGGCACGGTACACAAGAAGGTGGAGGACAAAAAGCTGAAGTCGGATTGCCGTTTCCTGCTGAACGTGCTTAACTACGACATGACCGACATCTTCCAGAGGGTGGGTATCGATACGGCAGGCGGAAAATTTTGTTTTCCCGAGCAGAAGGAAACGGACACGAATACCGAAATGACTGTCCTCTCCACCCTGAAAAGGGACTTCAACCTGCCCATCGATGACGATTTTCTCTACGAAAAGTTCGGCATAGAGAAACCGAAGAACTACAAGCAGCTGAAAGCGGAAGCCGCCCAAAAGACACAAACACCGGCCTCGCCCGTTCCGCCGGAAGGCAAAAAAGAAAAGCCCGAGGAAAAGCCGGACAAAGAGGATGAAGCCCCCACGGGGAGACAGAAAAGGAACTTCATGGCGTGGCTGAAGAGTTTTTTCGACCACGCCCCGCACAAAGACGGGGCGGCTTTAGACTGGTAGTCGACACCCTTTACCGGGATGCCGCAGGCGAGGTATCCTCCGGTTTCACCTTTGACCGGGACGTACTGGAGGCGTTCGTGCGCCGCGTCTACGAAAAGGACTTCCACCCCATGACGGACATCGAGTTTCAGATGTTCCGTGCCGTCTGGGATACGCTCGACATCGCCACCGAAAAAGGGTTCGGAAAGCGTCCGGCGGATGATCCGGATCATGACTTCTACGAGGAACTGAAACGAAACAACGCCGTATTCGCCGCCTTCAAGGTACACCGCATGCAGAACGACATAGCCGCGCTGCTGCTCGATTCGAACGGCGTTTTAAAACCGTTCGAACGGTGGGCGAAAGAAGTCATGCCCATCGCGGACCATCAAATCTACCAGTGGCTGGAGACCGAATACGATACGGCGATAATCCGGGCGCACCAGGCCGCTGACTGGCGACAGTTCGAACGTGAGAAGGACGTGCTACCCAACCTGAAATGGATGCCGTCCACCTCCCTGCATCCGGGAGCCGACCACCGCCGGTTCTGGGGAACGATACGGCCCATCGATGATCCGTTTTGGAATAACCACCGGCCAGGCGACCGCTGGAACTGCAAATGTTCCCTCTCATCCACGGACGAGGAGCCTACCCCCCTACCCGACTTCGATCCCGCCGACAAACCGCAGGACGGGCTGGAGAACAATCCGGGCAAGGACGCCAGACTGTTCTCGGACAAGCATCCGTATGTAGTCAACGCCCATCCGGGAGCTGGGGAAGCGGTGGAAAAACTCATGGAAGAAATTGAAGACAAGGAACGGATGAGAAGGCAACGCGCGGAAATTAAGGAACAAGCAAGGTTCTTAACATCCCGGACGCTTCATAACAATGATTTTGGAAAGGATATCGTTGTCAGCATGGCAAGTATCAAGGAGTGGCTTAACCAGCCCCATAAATGGATTACGGAGAAAAACGCCTTGCTGCCGGTAATTGAAAATGTCATCGCGGAATCAAATTATATAGGATACGGGCCGGACAAACATGACCCGGACATTACAATGCACCTGTTCGAAATCACCATACACGGGGAGAAGAGCTGGGTTATCGTAAGAGAGCTGATCGATGGAAGTGTCAAATTGCACAGTGTGTCTGACAGCGATAACATTTTAAAATATTTATCCAACAAAAAAGGATAACCTGAAAGCAGCATCCTTGGAACTGCAATCCAAGGCCACGCTTTTTAAGCTATCCCTTCTGTGGCAAAAATACAAATTAATCTGCAATGTACAAACCTATGACATCATTTTTGTTCCTTGGAAAAAAGTTCCGTCATGCAGGCTTCATCAGGAAAGTGGATGGAAAGCTGGCGTTTGTCCCCTTGGCCGCGCAACTCGGTACGGCGGTCCTCAAACCGTGCCTGTATTTCCTTCATGACGAAAAGCCGGTGGTTCATGTACCACTGCCCTTTCCAGTTGCAGAAAGATTGGGGATAATTGCCTTTCAGACCATAGAAAGAGTGCATGGACTTTCCGAACGCCTTGCAGTATTCAGTACAACTTACCCACTGCTCGCCACCCAGACGGAACAGGCTACTGTCATTCACTATCAGTTCGCCCCGGGCTATACGGTCAAGGAAATCATCCACTTCCCATGCATATTCAGGACTGAGCCACTGGAAGAATCGTCTCGCCACTCGTGTATCTGTAGCCCATGTTCCTTGTTCGTATTCAGAGGTGTTTCCTTTACGAATAATAATAGGCTCAATTTGTGTTTCGAATATTTTCGATTCACTTTCTTGAGTGTTTCGAATATCTTCACCACACTTCATTCTCTTTCTTGCTACTTCGAGATACTCTTGTGCCGATTTGGTCTTCAACCAGTCGTCAGGTTTCTTACCGAATTGCTGTGCGATACGTGTAAGGTTAATCCAGCATTTGTCACCGTGACGCTCAAAGATCAGGTCTTTGCCGTCCACTCTTGCGAGTTCAATCAAATTCTTTTCGACAGTCATACTTCCAAAAGAATTGCGATAAAAGAAAAAGCCCCCGTAGGTGTGACTGTCACTACATACGTTGGGCGTAGGGAGTCGCCGGTCCTTTCGTTCCGGCCACCATAGGGGCCATTCTTTGTATCTTGTTCAAAATAAAACTCGGAATCTTTATTTTGCCCGAAAATGATATGGGTAACAGTCGCCAGTAAAAGTACTGGCAATTATTCAAACTACCAAATTATGGATATAAAAGATTTTTCAGCCTTGCTCAAGGCCAAGCGGAAGGAACTGGACATGCTCATGCGACGCGAGCTGCCCGTCAAGGTGGGACGCATGGCCAAAGACCATTACCAGGACAACTTCCGCAAGGGAGGCTTTGTCAATGGCGGCCTGCGGCGCTGGCCGGTGACAAAACGCCAGCGGTCCGGCTCCAAGTCTGCGGCGGCAGGTTACGGCCCGCTGCTCTCACGACGCAACCATCTGTTCTCATCCGTCAAATATACGCCGGGAGACTACCGCGTCAGGGTGGCCAACGACGTGGAATACGCCCCGCCGCATAACTGGGGAGGCGAGACGCGTCCGACCGTGACACCCCGGATGCGGAAGTTCGCGTGGGCGATGTATTACAAGGCGGCAGGCATACGAAAAAAGGCCGCCAAGAGTAAAAGAAAGGGGAAAACAAGGCAACGGGAACTGCCGCCGGAAGCCGGTATGTGGAAAGGGCTCGCCCTTACCCGGAAGAAAAAGCTGAAGGTAAAAATCCCCCAACGCCAGTTTATCGGTGAAAGCACGGAATTGAACAAACAAATCGGACAAACCGTCGAAACGGAAATAAGGAACATTTTAAAATAAACAACATGGAGGAACTGTACATCGCAATCCTGAAAAGGATAGAAAATGAAATGCCGGAAATAGCCTACATCGACGAGGACTACGGCCAACTGGAAGGAATGGATTCGGAAAACGAGGATTTTTATCCGGTGACGTTTCCATGCGTACTGGTGGGAAATACCGAGGCGGACTGGAAAGACATCGGAATGGGGACGCAGGCGGGGGAAATAACATTGACCGTCCGGCTGGGCATCGACTGTTACCACGATACCCACATCGGAAGCGGAACGACCGGGCGTATCAAGGAGCGCATGGAAATGGCCGGGAAACTATACCGGACACTGCAAAACTTCCGGTTCTGCCGGAACATGGACGAACTGGTCAGAGTCAAAAGCCGGGATTATACCCTGCCCGGAAACATCAAGGTGTATGAATTTGTGTTCTCGTTCAGCTATCGCGATGAATCCGCGCTATTGGATAGCCGGCATCGTCCGTGAACAGGGAAAGCTGCTTGAAGGTTAAACGGGGCGCACGGACTTTGGGGACCGGGTGGATATCCGGATCGACCTTGCTGCGTTCACGGATAATGGCCATGATGCGCTCCTCCGACAAAAAGAACTCCTCGGAAAGGATCTTCAGGGCACGGTCGAAGCGGACGCTCTGCGCCTCCGTCCAATAATAGTAGCGGCGGCACAGGGCTTCATCCCGTTTTCTGATCAGCTGTTTATCTCGTCCTTTGGCCATAGAATCAATGTATTTAATACAAAAGTACAGCTTTATACCGTATTTCAAGGCGGCATCGGCCTTTAAGTTTGTTTGGAACAGACGGTTTTTAAGTTTGTTTAAATCAATCACCCCAAAAAACAAGCGGCGGGACAGCTTTTTGTACTTCCCGCCGCTTGATAATTATTATCCGGTTATTTCATCGATTCCAGCCGTTGCAATCGTTTCAAGTGGTAAACCACCGCCTCGAAAAACTCAAGGCTTCTCTTACTTTGCCGCTTTTTGACTCTGCTTCTCAATCTTGGGATTTGTTCCTTGATAAATTCCGCCATTCCTTCAGCATCTTTGACGCATTGTGCCACACTGGGAACCAGTCCTAAATCTTTCATGTTCATAATTCAATCCTCTATTATATCGTTGCTTTGCAATAAACGTTTCATGCTCCTGTCCCTTTCCGCTTTGCTGGGGTAATAATCGCCGTATCTTTTCCAGCTATGCGGATTGGCTTCACTTTTGAATTTTATGCATGGAGAAGGATAATCCATCCGGCGAAGTATGGTATAACCAGCCTTGCATAATTTGGCTTGATCTGTCGCATTCATATTCAACAGATATTAAAGCCTTCCGACTGTTCACAGAAATCTGCCAGCATTTCTATCTTATGTAAGAACTCTTCAGCCGGTGGTTCCGCTTTTTCCCCTAACATGGATTTGATCTTGATTTGTGCCTGTTCCGACAGCTGGTCCCATTCTTCCTTCAACCCCCTTTTTACAGAGACATACCCCCTAAAGAGCCTCGCCATGATACAGGCTTCTTCTTTTGTGACCTCAAATCCGTCATTGCTTACCGGACTGCCATCTTTCCGGGAACCGTCATAAATATATTTTCCCGGAGAAAATGTGTGGTCCCCATAGCCGAACAGGTAGCAAGCACCGGTTTCGTTCAGTATGACGGGCCATGTAAATATCATTCCGCTTTTACAATCGACCCCCTTTTTCTTTGGTATTAAATCATAACCCATAATTATTCTGTTTCCTCCTGTTTTTGTAGTGTTAAACCCAAAGCGGCTATTGCCATTCCCAATTCCATTTCCTTTTTTTGTTCTCCCGCAAGTTCCGTGGGGAAAAGAATTGGTTCTGCAACCATTTTCTGCCAGACTTCATCCGACAGGTTTATATTAGCTAAAAAACACGCTGTCTGAACTACGTTCTTATCCAATTCCATTACTATTCTTACTTTTTCTTCCATGACTGATTATTTTTAATCGTTTTCTGGCACGTAAGCCGATACATAAGTTGTTGCCTCACACGATACGATCACACGCCCGGAACCTTTACACTGCGGGCAGGTCGCGCCCTCTTTCGTCCCCTTGCCCTCGCAGACCTTGCAGACCACGATATGCGGTGGGATCGTCTTTTCACGTTTGGGAGCCGGGGATTCCGTCTTGGCGGGTTCCGCCGGTTTTCTTCTGAATTTGTTTAAAATGTTGCTCATATTCATTTCGATTATCTGTTCTTACCTGTTTCATCCGGCTGCCAGGCGATAGTTACGACCGCCTTCAGACGTTTATTCCCTTTACACACGGGGCAATCCTGTTTGATGCGCTCCCCGTAATCATCCACTCCCCAGAACCAGCCGTTGCCGTGGCAATAACTACAGGGGAAGCCGCCGAACTCGACCCGTTCGACAGGACACTCTTTCGGGAAGAGCGGCGGCTGGATCAATAGCGCGTGTTGTTGCTTGCTCATGCCTCCGTCATTCCTAATGGTATCGCTATCCATGCCCCGTTGTCGTTCTTGACCTCGGCCCGGATGAACTGTTTGCTGATGGCCGGCTGGTAGGCCTCCTCGATGATCTGCACGCCTTCCATGAAACGCTCGTCTTCCGATTCCTCGGCTATCTTGCGAAGCTGGACGATACGGCTTGCCTTCAGCGTTCCTTGCGCGTTACGGGCCAACAGGCGGAGTACCATTTTTACGAGTGCCTTCGTTTTCTTGTTGTCGGCAAGCCCCTCGATATACTCCTTCACGATGGCGATACCGTCCTCCACCGTGTCGCGGTAGCCGTCGGTCTCATAATACCCTACGGTGATACGCTTGTCACCCGCGGAATTGGTAAAGGTGTCTGTACGTTGGCCGTCTTTTTTCAACTTCAATACTTCCGCCTTCATATTGATGACGCTGCGAAAGTCGTTCAATATCGCCAATTTCGTTTCCTTGATCCCCTGGCTGAGGTCATGGAGCAATGGGATCGCCCCCTCGATGGTTTCGTCCACCAATTCCTTATAGGCCTCGCGATCACGTTTGGCCTGTTCCTTGGCTTTCCTCGCGGCCTGTTCTTCTTTGAACGCCTCAAACTGTTTCAGTTCTTCGTCCGTCATTTCAACGGCTTTTCTTTCTTCTGTCATAGCTTTAATTAATTTAGTTGTGAATAATCCGTGTTCTTTTCCCTGTCTTTCCTTTGGATGATCCGGAGTTTGATGGCCACCGTATCCAGTTCCTCGGTCGTCAGCCGGGAGAACCTTTTGCCCGCGATCCGGGGATTCTGGCAGTAGGCGTCCACCCGGTTCCAGTCGGTCGTGTCAATGCCCCGCTTTTGCATCAACCTCAGCACCGTGGAGCGTTTCTGCCGTAGCTGCTCACGGTAGATTTCCCGCGCCTTGTAATTCTCATCCATACGCTGCATGTCCTCGCACATGGCATCGTACTCGTTAACGGTCATTTCCCGGAGCGATTCGGTTCGTCCTCCGGTGTATTGACTGACCAGCGAGGCTTTCAACTCGCCCTTATCCTCCGTGGGCAGACGGTTCAAGAGGATATAAAAACGTGCGTAGTTCCTGCTCATTCGAAATCCTCCTCTTTAAATCCGTACTCGGTCATCAGCGCCGTATGCGATAAATCCGACAGGCGGTCTGATACTTCACTGTAAATGAATGATTGGTCGCCGGGGGAAAAGGCCGTTGCTCTTTCCACCGCGTCGTTTACGATTGCTTCTATCACTTCATCCATGATCCTGTTATTTATGTTGTTCGACTTCCTTTATCGCCACCTTGCAACGGGTGGCGTTCACGATTTTATTAGCCAGTTCCAGTTCCTCGACCTCGACAACTATCAGACCGGCGGTCTTGGCACGCCGTATCCGGATGTCGCAGGGGTATTCGCCTTCGTTCCAGAGCAAGATCACATGGGCGGCGTATTGCGGCTCCATACCTAACTGGTAAACCTTTTTCTTATTCATGGCCCACCGCTTTTATCCCATTGTCACTCCAATACTCCTCGGCCAGCCTCGGGTAGGCGACATACTCGCCGGTCTCACCGATAAACCGTCCCTTGCTGAAAGCCTTTCCTCCCTCGACCCATATTTTCAGCGTGGCATCATACATCACGCTTTCGGCCGCGTCACCTTTCGGGTTCTTGCCTTTGGCATGGCTGATGAAGATGAACAGCTTGCCGGGGAAAGCCTCTTTCAGCGCGATGTAGTCACGGTAACTCATGCGGGTGTACTGGAAACTGTCAACCACCACGATGTTATAACTCTTGTGGCGACGTAAGCGGGCTTTTAACGCTTCCATGTCCTCCTGTATGAAAGCCAGCCGGCGGCTTACTTCCGACATGCCGTGCATCTTCAGGTTGTTCTGTACCGTCAGGCACGCGCCCTCTTCCAGGCTGTTGTAAACCACACGGTCATACTTGCAAAGCTCCTTGCACAGTTGCATGACGAACGACGTCTTACCGTTACCGCTGTTTCCCCAGATAAACCACACGCCGACACGCTCCGGTGTTCCGAACGCCTCCTTCCATTTTCCCTCGAAGGGGAAAGTATTATATTTTTTGTCCAGTATATCCCGGACGCTCAATGCTCGTTTCATATCTTTTGAACGGTGTTTGAATGTTATTAAAACGCTGTTTTACTCACCCATCCGTTTGGCTCGGTGGATTGCCTTCTTCACGCGGCGAAGGTCGAAGTCGCACGGCTCGGCATCCCGGATCACCTCCTCGATTTTCTTCTTGTCCTGCACGCCGTTGGCCACGCAGATGGAGTAGACATCGCCGGCGGTCGTTTCCTCCAGTTCGAAGTATTTACGCCCCATGCGGCTGAAAAACTCCTTATATCCGGGTTTCTGATGGCGCAAACCGAGGCTGATGCGCTTCTTGATGTAGTCGGTGGAAAGGAAAACGATTCCGCTTTTATCCTCCAGCTTGTTGTACATGCTAATGAAGTAATGGAACACCGGCTCGGTCAGCTTGTCCGCCTCGTCGAAGATCAAAAGCGGAGCGTCCATCTGTATCACGTCGTCCAGGATCAGGCCCCAGATCTCACGGATATTGTGCCCGTCCGTCTTGATCCCGACCTTTTGGGCGATCTCACGCACGAAGTCACCCTTCTTCATGTCCTCGGAGCAAAGGATGTAGAAAACCTCCTTGTGCTCTTCCGTGTAAAGGCGCGCCGTCGTCGTCTTTCCGCATCCGGCCTCGCCGACCACCCACGTCACGTTGCGCCAGCGCTGGGCGTCATCCAGCACATAGCTTATTTCCTGATAGGCGGACGTTTCCACGATCTGCCAGCCGGTTTCGGCCTTTCCGCCGCCTACCTGCGAGGCGATCTTGCGGAACATATCGTCCGAGATATTCTCATACTTGCCGTTCATGATACTGCTGATCGTCCCGACACTGGTGTTCTTTAAGCTGCCCGCTGCCTTGTTCTGGCTCGGGTATTTGGCGACGTATATCCGGAGTGCCTCGCGGATAGCGTCCTTTTCTTTGGTACTTAATGGCTCCATTTCAATTATTTTTATCGTTATTGTTTTCTATTTATAATTTACCTGCCACCTTGCGGGTATCCACAATCTTGTTTTCCGTCAGCTGATCCCAGGTAAGGAGGCTGGCTTTCTTGGTGCTCCTACCCAGCCGGATTTCTTCCGGGTCGCAGCTGTACCGTCCGGTCCTGCGGTCGATTTCACGCTGCACCTCTTTGGTCACGCCTTTCAGTTTCGGGGTACTCAGTCCTTTCTGTTCGGGAGCCACGCCGTAAGCCCATTCTATTTCTTTGGCTATCACCTGGCGTTCGATACGGTCGCGGATATTCGCCTCCTGTTCCTGCCGGATAAATTCGGCCTCACCTTCCGCTTGGTCCTGAATGGCACGGTGAATAACCATGTAAGGTTCCGCCACCCGTTCGAACCGGAGCTGCCCGGCATTGTCCCTCCAATACAGGCGGATACTCCGGAGGTCGTTCGGGTCGTACTTGACATGGAACTTGCGGTACGTGTTTTTCCGCCGCCACTCATGGTCAGGCTCTCCGGGGACTGCAAATACCTCGTAGGTCTTTTTCAGCTTGCCGATGGTTATCTGTATGCCTTGATCGGTGAAAGTGGCCGGGCGTTTTGTCCAGATCCAGAAGATGTCCACCATGTCGTGCACCGTTACCACGTCGGTTTCCTCGTTCACGCTTTTTTCGTACATCTCAATGCGGGGAATCCCGGTCGCCGGGTGCTTGGCCTCGTTCCAAGCCTTGCGTGCTTCAGCGTAGTGGGCTTTCAGTTCGTCCAGGGTGAAAAGCTGGTCGTCGTTTTCGTCAACAAACTCAAGGTTCGGACGGCTTTCGGCTCTCACCGCCGTGATGTTCATACCGGTAAACCGCCAGTCCTTATGCAGTTCCTGCTGCTGGAACCGGCTGAATATGTTTTCAATCGTCTTGGATTGCCCGCTGTACGGGGCTGTCGGACGGTGGATATGGCATATCCTGTCGAAAAAGCCTTCCTTTTCGTCCCCTTCCTTCCGGTTCAGTTTCTTGTGTCCGCCCTGGTTGTCGTGCACAATCTCGAAAGGCTTGTGCCCGCTCACCTGGATGGCCATGCGGTAGGCGTTGTATTGCGCCTCGAAATTCTCGTGATCGCTGATATAGTAACCCAGAAGAACCTCGCTGTACGCATCGACCACTTCGTACACCATCGTGGTGCGTACCTTTCCGTCCTCGTCCCTGTAATACAAGTTCAGTTTCGTACCGTCGCCGTACCAGAGGGTGTCGCGCCGGTCGGGTAGTTTCGTCTTGTGCTTCCTGCCGTAACGCTGGTGGGCGGCCATTTCGCCGAATACAGCGTCATACCAAAGCTGCTCAATTTCCGGACGTTCGAACCATTGCACCATGCTCCGCTTGCTTTTGAGCGGTTTCCAGTCCTTTTCCAGCGCGATGCGGTTTATTTCATCAAATATTTGCGCATAGTTATAGACTGGGACCCGGCTCCGGCGCAGGGCGATCAGTTGGCGGCCCATCTCCGGGGTAATCTTGACGGTGCTTTTATTGCCGACCTTTCCGGAAATAAGGGAAGCATAACTTTCCTTTTTGTACCGGCTGATTTTCTCTTTCAGCCGGGCGAGGTTTTCCGGCAGGGTGTGGTGGTATATCTCGCGCAGGTTCTCGCTGGTGGCTGCCACATTTTCCCATACGGTGCTCAGGCTGTTGCCGTACATCTTGCGATCTCGCATCTTTATCTCCAAATCAATGACAAGCGCGTTAAGGACCGAGGCGTTCAGCGTGTATTCCGCTTTCAGCTTGTCGCTAAGGCTGGTTTCCACGCCGTTCATTTCATAGCGATGATCCTCGAAAAATGTACGGGCTTTGTCGTCTATCTTTACCCTGTCTATCATACGCTGTTGTTTTAATAATTCTGTCGGATCGCCGTATTTCGCAACGAAACGGATCTTGTATTTTTCACGGAGCGAGGAATAGATTATCAATGCGTAGGAACCTTCGCCACCGCCACGATGAGCAGTTCGGATGTTGCCTCTTGCGATATTACTTTTCAAAGTGTTATACTTTATAACAGGATCATCGCCGGAGGTAAGCTCCTCGTAGGTTACACATAGTTCGTTTTCAAAATATTCCATCACTCGGTTATTTTGTTTACATTTGCAGAAAAATGTTAGTTATGAATAGAATTGAAGATCCTATAACAGAGAAATTGAGAAAAGAACCCGGAACGGCAACCTATACATTCTATCGAATATTTATTGGAGATCGTGCCGGCATAGCTGAAACAGACGCGAAAGAACTTGTCCAAAGCATTAAGTCTTTCGGTGGAAGTGTTGGCATTAAAAATTTCTCTGAAGTTTATCTCCATGATAATGAAAGTATGGCATCATTATATTCTACGTTCCAAATACATCACACGCAAGATGCTGTCCTCGTTAAGGTGGCATCGCTTTTCGCGTTCGCAGCATCGCATAAACTCTGTCTCGCTAACCAAACATTTGTGCCCAAATAACTCTTTTAAAGGCGGGCGCACAATTCTATGAAATTCAGGATTGGTGCTTGAACATGCCATGTGTCTGCCTTTTTTCATCGCCCTGCAGCAGGCGTCATATACTTTCTTTGTTGCCATAATTTAATCCTCCTCTAATTTATTTGTCGGCACTCGTTTTAACAGCCGTGCGGAATTGCCGAAGTTCAGCACGACCAGCATAACCAGCCATAAGGGATTTTCTTCTGCCATTCCAAGTAGCAGGGTGAAGCTGAAAAGAAAATACCCAGCATAAAACTTTTGTTTTGCGGTGAGCGACTTCCACCACGCCAGCTCACTCTTGAACAACTCCTGCCATATCGTTCCCATGGTTCATATCGTTTATCGGTTCGTCACCCACTTCAACTCCGCCACGCATCAAAGCCATTTTCCGGATCGCCTGCGCCAGCCGGGTGTTCTTCCGGTATGCCAGGCTGTATGATACCATTTCCGGCGTGCAATTCATCAGCAAAGCGATCCGCTTTACCTCTCCATATTCTACTATGATTCGTCTCTTCATTTCTATATCTATCTTAATCTGTTATTGTTGTTACTCAGCATTTTCCACTCTAAAAGAAAAGCTCCTATCTACCAATACCCGCTTCACAAAAGACAGGTCATGTTTATCCACCGGAAAGAACACGGCTTGACAGTCCACGCTCGGATAAGACTTGATAGCTGTTTTCTCTGCCATTCCCTTAACCAGTTCGTAAAGAAATCCTACTGTTTCTGCCGTCGCCTGAGCGATAATCACTTTTGCCTTCATCGTTTCTTATTTATATTCGTTTATAATCGGTTTCAAACTCACGCCGTAGCAACTCATCAAGCGCCGGATAAGATTCTTTACATAAAAATCGGGAGCGGAAAACACAATCCCGGTCTCTTCAGTGTATCTGAAACTGATACCGTCCATCATCAACACGTAAGCGACTTTGTGCTTCACGCTTTGTGTCTGCCATTCTTGAATCTCGTCATTCATATCCTTTGTCATTTTTAAGTTTTACTTCTAATATTCGTTTATATGGCCGCCTTTTCATATCTTTGAGGCGTGTTTATATTTTAAATACACTGCAATATTAATAGTAAATCTTCTAATAACAAAATATTTTGCGAGTAAATTTACTAATAAAATTATGGGCACAGTTCAAAGAATACGGCAATACATTGAAAATAAAGGTATTAGCAAATACAGATTTTACCAACAATCTGGATTATCTAATGGAGCATTAGATAAGGGTGAGAATATAGGCTCTGACAAATGTGAGAAAATACTCTACGCATTTCCTGATCTTAATTCAGATTGGCTTCTTACTGGTAGAGGTTCAATGTTAAAAAATAATGGATTAGAATTGATTGATAATAAAGAAGATATAGAAAAAAATGAATTACCCGAAGTAAACTATGAATATAAAGGAGCACCTTATTATAATGTAGATTTCATTGGTGGCTTTGATTTAGTACTAAATGATCAAACCAATAACCCTGATTATTACATCAATTTCCCACCATACAATAAAGAAGGCGTTGTTTGGTGTAATATCACTGGTCACTCAATGGAACCAGAATTAAATAATGGTGATTTTATTGCTCTGAAAGAAATGACTGACCCGATTGAGTATTTGCCATACGGTGAAATCTATGGAATTATAACAGACAATTACAGAACAGTTAAACGAATACGCATGTCAGAAAGAAAAGGCTTTGTTCGTTTAATACCCACAAATAAGAGTCCTGAATATGGAGAACAGGAGATTCCTATCAATATGATACGAAAAGTGTTTGCAGTTTTGGGAAGTATGCATAGATTATTTTGATATTTAGATATTTACGCCTTATTATATAGGCTGCAATAATAAAAAACTTATGATTTTATACTACTCAATATGCGCAAAAACCCCGTATTAGAACCACAACGAAGTATTATATATAGGTAAATGTACCACAAAAACATATAGTTTTGCATCCCCAAACGCATCCCCTTATAATACATTTCGTTTTTGTTTTAGTAAAAATGCGCCTCCAAATGCATCCCCAATCGCATCCCCAACACCAAAAAAGCGGTATTTCCGACCGTTCAAATCGGTAGGAAACCCGCTATCATAAGGGAAGCCGTTTAAATACGGCTTAAATACTAATAAAACAACTACTTACCGCTTCTTATCAGGTGCGACTGGATAATCATTGCCCGTTTCGTTATTTTGCAGCTTCCATCGATCATCCCGGCGTGTAGAAGGCTGCTTTTGGTAATACCTACTTCTGCCTCCGTCAACACGTCAAAGATGGCTGAAAGACTGCCGAAATAATAGTTCTTCTTCTCATAGATCAAATGTACATGGATAACCTTCGTCATAACTCATTTGGTATTTTCTTTCTCGCAAAGATACCAAATAATAATTATTTGGAATAATCAAAGAAATATTTCTCACGATCATAATCGAAACCGGATAAAAGAAAAGAGGCCGTTTAAAGCCTCTTTACCACTCCGGCAAGCAAACACCCGTCCGAGCCAATCAAACATCCCTGTGCGCCCCGTTTGCGCCCGTACGGGTCCTATATTAATCCAGTGTACCCCCCAATGTAAAGCAACCGTTTAAAAACCGTTCAAAATAGGCCGCCGATGTAAGCCCAGTGTAAAGGCTGTGTCACTTTTCGTTTTGCACACTTCTCCTACTCTTCACCCGTCTAACTTATTGATATTCTTATTGTATGGTCATTTTCCCTACCAGTAGGTCTTTACACATTTCGTTTTACCCCCCTTAAATGAGACAAGAGATTCAACTTACTGTCACAGATATAAAGTCCGTTTTGTAAAGTTCCGACTAACAGATTGCCATCATGGTCTTCGTTGATAACCATAATCTGGTCACGTGGCAGTTCTCCCTCCAAGTCGTTCAAGATAAACGAATCATTCTCATAATCATACAAGTATAGACCTTTATTTGTTCCAACCCAAAAACGCTTTTGTCTATCCACATACAAGCTTGAAATCCACGTATGATAAAGGGGAGACTGCTTATAAGCAGCCATATCGTTGAGAGAATATACACGATCCACCCTCAAATCCATCCGGTTCAGACCGTTCATCGTGCCTACCCACAAGTTTCCACGGTCATCTTCAGCCAATGCTGTCACATGATTACTGGACAAGCTTAATGAGTCGCCATTACTATGTTTATACACGACAAAAGAATTACCGTCATAACGATTCAAGCCGTTACGCGTGGCAAACCACATGAAACCGCTCTTATCCTGATGTATTTTCAAGACGGAAAGCTGCGACAAACCTTCTTCCATTTTTAAAGAAGAAAAAGAAAAAGGTGAAACAGCCCCATTCAGCAAGGCACTAAAGCAACAAAGCAAAAGAGTGATCAAGTATGTTTTCCTCATAACGTAAAAGCATTACGCTACAAAGATACGAAAACAGATCAAATGCCCAGTCCTGTCACAAACAGAAAACGTACTCCGTCCTCGCATCCTGTAAAACCAACGTATTTATCCCACTGTTTTCATTATGCAAAATAACATTTGAATGGAATCAGTTGTTTACTTATTAACATATATGCTTTAAACAAGGGATAAATATCCGGCAACCCCTTCCGCACACCGTTCACCATCAATAGCAGCAGAGACGATTCCGCCTGCATAGCCGGCGCCTTCTCCACAAGGAAAAAGACCTTTCAAGGTTATATGCTGGTAGCTTTCCTTGTCGCGCAGGATACGGACGGGCGAAGAGGTCCGGGTTTCCACCCCGATCATCACCGCGTCATTGGTCAGGAAGCCTCTGGAGACTTTACCGAAATGGCGGAAGCCCTCACGTAAGCGGCCGGTGACGAACTCCGGCATCCAGAAATGCAACGGGGAAGCCAGCAGACCGGGCGTATAAGAGGATTCGGGAAGATCGAAAGAGTTTTTCTTATTCACGAAATCAACCATCCGCTGTGCAGGGGCGGTTTGCTTCATCCCGCCATTCAGCCAGCAAAGTTCTTCCAAACGTTCTTGGAAAGCCATCAAAGCGAGCGGCGAATCCTTGCTGACCGCCATTTCTTCGTGTTTCATCAATTCGGAATAGTCTTCCGGGCGTATCTCCACCACCATGCCGGAATTCGCCCAGCGGGAACCACGATTGGAAGGAGACATTCCATTGACTACTACCTGGCGGGAACTACTTGCCGCCGGGACGACGAAACCGCCTGGACACATACAAAAAGAATAGACTCCCCGTCCGCCGGCTTGCGCCACAAAACTATATTCGGCTGCCGGCAGATAGTTTCCTCTACCCTCCTTACGATGATATTGTATCTGGTCGATCAGCATCTGCGGATGTTCCAAACGGACGCCGACAGCAATGCCTTTGGCTTCGATAGGGATTTGCCGGTCATGGAGGTAGCGATACACATCCCGGGCGGAATGACCGGTTGCCAGGATGACCGGTCCCAGAAAGTTCTCGCCCGTATTCGTTTCGACACCTACGACTTCCCCACTCCGGATGACCAAGGCATCCATTCGTGTCTCGAAATGGACCTCCCCACCACAGCGGATAATCTGTTCGCGGATATTCTCGATCACACGCGGCAACTTGTCCGTACCGATATGCGGATGGGCGTCCGCCAAAATCGAAGTG
>ERZ857827.298-NODE-298-length-74948-cov-14.531919_pt1 | contig 74948 bp, 55 predicted proteins | sample MGYA00519761_ERZ857827 | MGnify/ENA primary metagenome ERZ857827 (study PRJEB31778, sample SAMEA3449370) | human gut metagenome | biome: human gut; feature: human-associated habitat; material: faeces | place: United Kingdom | collected 2010/2012 ... | reverse complement strand
GCTAAAAACGACGCACCGTGTCGTTTTCTTAACGCTCTCGTTCGAATCCCTCTTACATAGTGCATAAGACAAAACGGACAAGCATTTTCGCTTGTCCGTTTTGCTTGGCGGAGGAAGAGGGATTCGTTCTTGTCTTTTGCAAAGCAACCTTGGTCAGCAGTTTTTATGCTTTGCAAAAGCCTTCGGGCAGCCGCTAAAAACGACGCACCGTGTCGTTTTCTTAACGCTCTCGTTCGAATCCCTCTTATTAAGTACCGAAAAACAAAACGAACAAGCAAAAATGCTTGTCCGTTTTGTTGGCGGAGGAAGAGGGATTCGAACCCCCGTGGGCTTTCACCCAAACGGTTTTCAAGACCGCCTCGTTATGACCGCTTCGATATTCCTCCACTTGGTATAACGGTTGAAAGTATAGCAATTATCGCGTATTTTGTCAACCGCATTATTGAAATTGTCGCGCCGAAATCAGTCGTCGTATTCGGGGACGTAGCCCGAGACGTCTTTGATGACTTCGCCGGCGATAATAAGTCCCGCGACCGACGGAACGAAAGAAAGCGAGCCCGGCGTCGAGCGGCGGCAAGGATTCACGTCGTCAGAGTCCGGCGTGGATTTTTGTTTCACCGCTTTTTCGGTGGAATACACGACTTTCACGTTTTTGAGAGCGCGTTTTTTACACTCTTTTCGCATCACTTTTGCAAGGGGACACACGGACGTGTCGTACAAATCCGCAACCTTAAACGCGGTCGGATCCGTCTTATTGCCCGCGCCCATCGACGAAATCACGGGAACGCCCGCCTCGTTTGCTTTTTCGATTATGGCGATTTTCCCCGCTACCGTATCGATTGCGTCCACGACGTAGTCATAGTTTTTGAAGTCGAAAGAGCCTGCTGTTTCGGGCAGGAAAAACGTCTTGTAAGTCGCGACCTTGCAATCGGGATTTATCGCGTGCACGCGCTCCTTAAAAACGTCGACCTTATACTTCCCTATCGTATCGTGCGTTGCGATTATCTGACGGTTCAGATTGGTAAGACACACGGTGTCGTTGTCGATGAGATCGAGCGCGCCGATTCCCGTCCTTGCAAGCGCTTCCACAACGTATCCGCCGACGCCGCCGACACCGAAAACCGCAACCCTTGCCGCGGCGAGTTTTTGCATTGCGTCATGCCCTAAAATCAGTTCCGACCTTGAAAACGAATTTGCCATAATATCTCCTGTTTTTTTATATTTTACACTGTTATCTTTCCTAAATCAAGCGATTTTACGCCCGCGCGCCGAATGCGGTATTCTTCAATTCGATTTTTCCCGTCATTCATTGACATATCGCCGTCGAAAATATATAATATAACCACAAATTTTATTTTTAAGAGGGGTTTTATGACAATTTTTCTCAACGATTTGCCTTCAAAAGAAAGCGTGATGGAAAATATGCAAAAGATGAACTCTTTTGGCAGCCGTCTGACGGGTACGAAAGGTCAGAACGCTTACACGGCGTGGCTGAAAGACGAAATCGCAAAAATGGGCTACGACGTGGTTGACAAGCAATACACGTTCAAAAAATGGGAGGCGACGGATTGGTCGCTGACGGTCGACGGACAAAATATCGACGTTTCTTCCCCCTTCCCTTACAGCGGACTCACCGACGAAAAAGGCGTGACCGGCAAACTCGTTACCGTTTTCAACAACCCGTTGGATTTCCAGCGCGCAAGGGGCAAAATTGCGGTATGCCGCATCAAAAACCTTTCAAAAATCAGCAGTAAAATCGCATTCAACAAGCGCGCGTCCGTGCCCGAAAACCTTGAAATCGAAAAGAGTTACCGCGGCCCCGTCAGCACGTCTTTCGTCAAGACGCTGCTCTCGTTCTGGGCGGCGAAACTGTCGGGCATGAAAGGCATGATCTGCATCTGGGAAGATATGTCCGACGCAATGGTCGAAGGTCAGGTTCTCAACTTTATTTTGGGATATCTCGGCGTACCCATGCTTTGGGTGAACGAAACAAACGGCAAAAAAGTCCTTGCGGCGGCGAAAAACAAAAAATCCGCAACGTTGCGCCTTGTCGGCAATATCGACGAAAATGCAAAGACGGAATCTTTCCACGCAATCCTTAAAGGCACCGGCGACACGAACGAGGCAATCATCATAAACACCCACACCGACGGCTGCAACTTCTCGGAAGAAAACGGCGGGATCGGCATCCTGCCAATGATGAAATATTTCAAGGCGCACCCCACCAAACGCACGCTTATTTTCGTGTTCGTAACGGGACACTTCCGCCTGCCCGTCTTCCGCGAAGGTATTATGACGTCCAATCAGGCGACGGGAAGATGGCTTGCCGAAAACAAGAACCTTTGGAACGGCAAAACGTACAAAGCCGTTGCGGGCGTGTCTGTCGAACATCTGGGCTGCACGGAATGGAAAGACGTCAACGGCGTTTACACAAAAACCAACGACATCGATACCGAACTTGTTTACACCGGCAACAAAAACCTTGACAAGATTTATTACGAGGCGATAAAAGACAGGAAAAACGTCAGGACAACCACCCTTCGCGCGCACAACACGATGCACTTCGGCGAAGGACAGCCGCTGTCCAAAAAACATATCCCCGAAATCGCGCTCGTTACCGCCCCCGATTATCTCTGCTCGGTCGATCCGACGGGCAACGAACATATGGACAAATTCAACCTTGACCTTATGTACGAGCAAATTCAGACTTTCATCAACTGCGTGAATCTCATCGACGGGAAAACCAAAAAAGAAATCGGCAAATCGCAAGGAATGTCGTTCGGTCTCGGAAGGCTTAAATAACAAAAATACGACAAAATCCCCGAAGTTGTTTCGGGGATTTTTCATGCCTTTTTTCGATTAATTTTTCTTCGATACGACGTCGCCGGTTTCGGGATTTATAAGCAAAGCCCAGTATCCGTTATCGCCTGCAATAAACGAAATATACCAGTAATACGGGCTGTCGGGCGCGCGTCTGTCCCGCACGAGTTTGACCATGATTTCGCGGTTGAAAATGCCGTCCGTCGTGTTTGCGCCGATTTCGTCTTTCAATGCGGTTTTTGCAATATCCAGCACTTTACAGTAATCAATTTTGCCGTTAAGTGCGTTTTCAAGCGGTATCTCGCTTTCGACCTTGTCGTATTTTATCACAATCGACTTTATTGTGTCCTTGAAACTTTCGGCGTCGATAACCGCCGTAAAATTGTGCGTTACGACGTCGCGTTTGAGTTCGCCTTCCGCGCTTCCGCCCTCGTAATTCAACACAAAGGTATACGTCTTGTTCTGCAAATTCGCTTTAAGCGGGATAAGCGTGATTTCCGTAAAGTTTTGAACGTCCGTCGCTTTCCCGTCCGCAATGAAAAGTTTTTCTCTGACGCCGCTCGTTACGGCAACTTTGAAGTCTTCGTTCTCGCCGACGTAGCGATGTGTTTCGGCGTAACTGACGTTTTTTGAAATATCGACTTCGTTCTGTTTGGTTTTCTTTTTGCACGCCGAAAGCGAAAACACCGTGCCGAGCGTCAGGATAATCGTAAGAATCAATAATAATGTTTTTTTCATAAATTGCACCTCGGTTTTTCTACTTATAAAAAATGCCGTATCGTTTGCGATTATGCAAAAAACATGAAAAAACCTTGCCGTTCAAGCAAGGTCGTAAGGTTATTTATTCTTCTTCCGAAAAATCGAGGCTGTTCATTGCGGACGAGATAATATCGGTGTCGAACCCTCTTGTCGCAAGGAAGCAATAAGCGCGCTCTTTAAGTCGCGTGCGTTTTTTCTTTTCCTTTTCGATATACTTTTGCGCCATGGAAATTGCTTTTTCGATTTCTTCCTCGTCCGAAAGTTTCGCGTATGCGACTTCCTGCGCGACGTTTTTATCAATGCCTTTTATGGTGATAAGCTCGTAAATAATTTTCCTTCGCCCGGTTTTTTGTCCTTTGTACGAAACGTATGCTTCGGCGTAAGCGCGGTCGCCGAGATAATTGTAACTGAGCAATTTTTCGACGGTAACGTTTACGGCGTCGTCCGAAAACTTTTTGGTTTTCAGATTTTTCCGTACTTCGTTTTGCGATTTTATCCCGCGCGACAGGCTGTCGATTGCCGTCGTGAAAGCAATGTGTTCCTCGCCTTCCTTTGCGATGCGTTTAAGTTCCGCAAAGTCGATATTTTTCCCTTCGACAAGCCCGTATTCCTTGATCGTGGCTTTGAACGCACGGCAGATTTCGCCGTCGCTTAAAACTACGTCGGCGCGTTTTTTGTCGTATGGAATATCCTTGATTTCGGCAATGTACGTCATAGACTAAAACGTATTGTTAAAAAGGCAAGTCGCCGTTATTTATACTCTGGTCGCCGCTTTCGTTGTTTGTGAAAGTCATGCCGTCGGAGTCCGAAAAGTCAAGCGGTTCTTCTTTTATCGTCGCGGGGGTTGCGGTGTCGTCCATCACGATTTCGACCGTACCTTTCTGTCCGTCGTCGTCCACCATTTTCATATCGTCGAAGGCGTCGTCGTCCGAGCGCATTTGTTCGACAGACGTGATTTCGGTGTTGAGTTTCGCCGCGGGCTGTTTTTCTTCCGCCGTGGACATTTCTCTTATGTCGATGGGTTTGAACGTCTGCATATCGCCGCACCAGTCGAAGTACACGTTGCCGGTTTCGCCGTTACGGTTTTTGGCGACGAGCATTTTTACAAACTTATGATCGCCGTCGTCATCGTAACTTGCGGCGAACTTGCTTTCTTCCGACTTCGGATTCTCGACCTTTTTGGGACGATGCAGGAACATTACCATATCGGCGTCCTGTTCGATTGCGCCCGATTCGCGAAGGTCGGAAAGTTGCGGTTCTTCCCCGCGCTGCTCGGTACCGCGCGACAACTGCGAAAGCACCAGAAACGGCACGCCGAGTTCTTTTGCATAAAGTTTCATCTGACGGCTCATCGTCGAGACTTCCTGCTGGCGGTTTTCGGCCTTCGACTTCGTATCGAGGGTGATAAGTTGCAAGTAGTCGATGATGACGAGGTCAAGCCCCACCGTGTTTTTCATACGGCGGCATTTGCTGATGATATCGCCCGGGGTGTTGCCCGAGTTGTCGTCGACGAAAATTTTACTGTTTGAAAGCGCCTCGTGCGCGTTGAACAGCCTTTGCGTTTCGTTGAAATTGAGCATACCGGGCTGTTTCTGCCGCTTGAACGAGATTTGCGAAACGGTCGTCAGCATACGCTGAACAAGTTGTACCGTCGGCATTTCAAAACTGAAAATCGCGACTTTTTTATTGTTGCGGATTGCGGCGTTGATTGCAACCGTAAGCGCAAACGCCGTTTTACCGACGGACGGACGCGCCGCAAGAATACACAATGCGCCGGGCTTCATGCTTTCGATTTTTCTGTCCAGCAACTTGAATCCCGTCTTTATGCCCTCGTCGACGTAATCGCCGCGCTGCATAGTGTTGATTTTATTGAGCGCTTCCGACGACGCTTCGACGATAGGTTCAAGCTTGCTTGCTTCCTTTTCTTCGGAAATTCTGAAAACGGTTTGCTCGGCAAAGTCCAACGCCTTGTTCGCGTCTTCCGCGGTGTAGGCGTTTTTGCTGATTTTGTTGCCCGCCTCGATAATGCCCCTTAACAGGCTGTCGCGCTTCACGATTTCAAAATATTTGTCGGCGTTTGCGGTGCTGGGGATTCCGGTTGCGAGTTTTCCGATGTATTCCATACCGCCCGCCTCGGCGATTTTCCCGCTTGTCGCAAGTTTGTCCGCGACGGTCAAAGCGTCGACAGGCTCGTTATTCTGAATAAGATTGTAGATTGCAAGGAAGATTTGCTTGTGCTGTTGCAACGCAAAATCGTCCTCGCGAAGAAGCGTGGTGAAGTCGTTTGCGACGTTCGTGTCCATCATGATACTGCCGAGCATCGCCTGTTCCGCCTCGTAGTTTACGGGCATTTTCATAACTTTATCTGCCATATTTTTACCTCTTAAACGCTGATACGGTTAGTATGAGCGAAAATTAAGAATTGTTGCGTTTCGTATTTTTGTGCGACATTATTTCCTTTGTTACGACAAAAACAAGGAAGACAAAAACCGCCGCGATAATCGCGATGCCATACCACATTGCGCCCTTGATTTTCATCACCGTGATTTCCGCGGTGTCGTTGCCGCCGTCGAAATTCCACACGTGCATGTAATTGCCGTCTTCTGTTTTCACGACTTTGTCGGCGTTTGACGTCGTCGATTCGTACGGCGTAACGAATGTATAGGACGTGTCGGCTTTTTCAAGTTTCAAGGCGATTTTCTCGGCGTTTATCTGCGACAGTCCGCCGCTTGTCAAAACCCCTGCAAACCACCAGGTGTTTGTGCTTATAAACTTCCCGGAAACCTTAATATCGCCAAATATCGTCTGTTTTACGACAAACGCGTTTTCGTCCTTTTTCACGTCGTTTGTGATAATGCCGTTTCCTATAAGGTCGTTTTGCAATGCCTGCACGCTGTCAAAATTTTTCCTTGCGGTAACGGTGTTCCCGTCCGCGCTTACGAAATAATCCTTGCGTATAAAGCCCTCTTTCAAGGCGTTCAGCGCTTCGTCGAGAGTAAGCCCCACGTCCGCCTCTTTCACCCCTTCTTCGGTGAGCGTAACTTTCACGATATGCGTGTAAGTGCCGTCGAAATTCTGGACGTAGGTAAAGTCGAGCGTGCCGCACGCGGTAAGCGCGAATGCGGCGACGACGACAAGAATTATGCTTAAAAAGATTTTACTTTTCTTCATTGTACAACGCTTTAAGGCTGTTGAGCGTATCCCTGAATTCACGCATAGCGACGTTGAAAGGTTGCTCGGTCGTAAGGTCGACGCCTGCGAGTTTCAAAATTTCGACGGGAGGCATACTTCCGCCTGCCGACAGGAATTTCTTGTAGTTGTAGAACGCTTTGTCGCCGTGTTTTAATATCGAATTTGCAATCGAAACGGCGGCGGTGATACCCGTTGCGTACTGATAAACGTAAAACGCCGTGTAGAAGTGCGGGATACGCGCCCATTCGTAACGGATAAGGTCGTTGTGTCTGACGGCTTTGCCGTAGTATTTTTTGTTGAGGTCCATATAAATATCCGACAAACCTTCCGCCGAAAGCGGTTGATTCTGTTCGACAAGGTTATGCGCTTTGAGTTCGAACTCGGCAAACATTGTCTGACGGAACAACGTCGTGCGGAACATATCGAGATAATAGCTTAAAAGGAACTTCTTCGTGTCGACGTTGTCGGTGTTTGCAAGAAGGTATTTCAGCATAAGGACTTCGTTGACGGTCGAGGCGATTTCGGCAACGAAAATTTCGTAATCGCTTTTTGCGAAAGGTTGCGCCTTGCAGCTGAAATAGGTGTGCATTGCGTGTCCGAGTTCGTGCGCGATCGTGAAGACTTCGTGCGTGCTTTTCTGGTAATTGAGCAGGACGTAAGGATGGCAACCGAACGTGCCCATACTGTACGCGCCGCTGCGTTTGCCCTTGTTTTCAACGACGTCGATCCATCTTTCATTGAACGCTCTGTCAAGGAGCGCGGCGTATTCGTCGCCGAAAGGTTTCAGGGCTTTTTTCACCATATCGCATGCCTTTTCGTAAGGAACGGCGATGTCCGCGCCCTTTACCATCGGGCAATGCAAATCCCACATATTAAGGGTTTCGACGCCGAGAACCTGCTTTCTGAAAGCGATGTACTGGTGCATATAGCGGCAGTTGTTATCGACGGCTTTGATAAGGTTTTCGTAAGCCTTTACGTCGACGTCCGTCCCGGAAAGCGCGCCTTCGAGCGACGACGAAAATCCGCGCACTTTTCTGAAAAACCAGTCTTTTTTGACGCTGCCCGCATACAGGGACGTGATTGTGTTGATATGGTTTTTATATGCGTTGAACATGCTTTCAAAAGCCTGTTGTCTGACGCTTTGGTCGGGATTTTGCAGTAACACGCCGTACATGCCGTGCGACATTTCGACTTCTTTGCCGTCGACGGTCACGGGGTCGAACTTAATATCCGCGCTGTCGAGCATCTGGAAACTGTCCTGGAAGTTGCCCGAAAAGTTTCCGACTTCCGCAAGCAACGTTTCTTCCTTTTCGGACAAGACGTGTTTTTTGTCTTTCGCAAGGCGTTCAAAACGATAACTGTAATCGGAAAACTCGGGCTTTTTGGAAAGCGCAAGAAGTTCTTCTTCCGAGCGTTCGCAAATTTCGGGCTCCGCAAAAGCGGTAACGGTGCCGAAAGTTACTGCCAGCATTTCGGCTTTTGCGTTCATCTCCTGATATTTTTTGACCCTGAGATCCTGATGATTGCTCATCGACGAATAACAATAAACCTTGATAAGGTCAATCGCGATTTCGTCCTGCTTTTTCAGAAATTCCAAAAGGACGTCGTCGTTTCCGAGTTTTCCTTTGTATTCCTGCAAAGACGGTGCTTTTTTTGAAAGTTCGTTATATTTTTCTTCCCACGCCTCGTCGCCGTTGACAAGGTCGCAAAGATTCCATTTGTATTTGTCTTTTACCGATTTTCTTTCGGGTATTTTTGCCATAAAGCCCTCCAAATTGAAAAATTATAATAAGTATATCCTTATCCGCCGCGAAAATCAAAGATATTCGTCGTCAAAAAACAAAACCACAACCTGTTGCGGTAGGTCGTTTTTCAAGCGGCAAATAAATTAAAAATCGCAAAGCTGGTCGCTTAAAAACTTGGGTTCCGACGTAAGATTGACCTTAATCTTTCTCAGCGCGTCCTCATCGCTTTTAAGGAGCATTCTCGTGCTGTGCATTTCGCAACCGGCAAGGTCGTTTATGCAATCGACGCACATAGCCGCCGCCTCGTTGGTTGCGGCGCAGATCGACAGCGCGACAAGCACTTCGTTGAGCGTGAGTTTGTAGTTTTTCTCATGCAAAAACTGCTGTTTCAGATCCATAATGGGTTTGACGATTTGCGGCGCGATAAGTTTCAAACGGTCGGGAAGTTTCGCAAGCGATTTCAAAGCGTTGAGAATGGTCGACGCGGGCGCTGACATAAGTTTCGTATCTCTGCCCGTAACTATCGTGCCGTCTTTGAGTTCGATCGCGCAGGCGGGTTCGCCGGACGCGGTTTCCTTATCGAGCGCGGGTTGCACGACCGCCCTGTTCGCGGGTTTGATGCCGAGTTCGCCCATTAAAAGTTCGATACGTTTTACGGTCGCAAGGTCGACTCTGCCGTTTTTATTGTCGCAGCAGCTCTTGTAATAGCGGCGGATGACTTCCTGTTTCGACGCTTCCTGACACGCTTCGTCGTCGAAAATGCAGTAGCCCGCCATATTTACGCCCATATCCGTGGGGGATTTGTAGTCGAGTTCGTTTGCCGAAAGTTTTGACAAAATGGAACGCACGACGGGAAACACTTCAATATCCCTGTTGTAGTTTACGGTTTGCACGCCGTACGCCTGCAAGTGGAAGTAGTCGATCATATTCACGTCTTTGATGTCGGCGGTCGCCGCCTCGTACGCGATATTCACGGGGTGTTTCAAAGGAAGATTCCAGATGGGGAAGGTTTCAAACTTCGCATAGCCCGCCTTCACGCCGCGTTTATATTCGTGATAAAGTTGACCAAGACACGTCGCAAGTTTTCCGCTGTTGGGGCCCGGGGCGTTTACGACAACCAAAGGACGCGTCGTTTCGATGTAAGGATTTTTGCCGTAGCCTTCGTCGGACACAATCGTATCGACGTCGGTGGGATAACCTTTCGTGAGCCCGTGCATATAAACCTTAATGCCGCGCGCTTCAAGTTTGTTTTTGTACGCAATCGCCGACGGCTGCTCCTCAAACTTTGTGATTACGATGCTGTTGACCTTGATTTTCATTGAAGTCATCGCGTCGATAAGCCGCAAAATTTCCGCGCCGTAAGTGATGCCGTAGTCCGCGCGGATTTTATTTCTTTCGATATCCGACGCGCTGATGCAAAAGATGATTTCGCATTTGTCTTTGAGTTTCTGCAAAAGTTTGATTTTTGCGTTTTCGTCAAACCCGGGAAGCACCCTTGACGCATGCAAGTCGTCAAAGAGTTTTCCGCCGAATTCAAGATAAAGTTTTCCGCCGAAGTTGTCGATGCGTTCCAGAATATGCTTGGACTGAATCTGCATATACTTTTCGCTGTCAAAGCCGATTTTCATAAGTAGTACCTCTTTTTATACGTTGAGCGGTCTGAAATAATCGACAACGTGCTTGTCGGCAGTTATTTTTCCCGCAAATTTTTGAAGTTGTTTGCCGCGCGTGGTGCGCCCGTCGAGTTTCACGTCTTCGGTCGAAAACCCGAATACGTTTTCGCCGTCGAACACCGCGATGTCGTAAGGCTCCTTGACGTACGCCGCAAGCGCGACTTTGATACCTGTGGGCATATCAATTAGTTTCACGCCCTTTCTGTAACGTTTGGATAAGTCGAAAGTGAACGCAAACACTCGTTTCGCAAAGCCCGTTTCGCTGACGACAAGGATTTCGCCTTCGTCGTTGATAAGCCCCGCAAACGCCACGCTGTCGCCACTGTCAAGTTGTATGCTCTTTACGCCGCCCGCGTTTCTGCCCTGCACGGGGATTTCCTGCGTTTCGTACGCAAGACACATTCCGTTTTCGGTTGCCGTGAACACGTTGAGCCCGTCTTTCACGACCTCGACCGACACGACTTCGTCGCAGTCCGTGAGATTTATCGCCTTGTACGCCGATTTCGAAACGTTAAGTTCGTCAAAAGACGTGCGTTTGACCATGCCTTGTTTCGTGAAAATCAACGCCTCGCCGATGGGGAAGTTTTCCGCCGTGAAAATCTGTACGGCGTATTCTTTCGCAAGCGCGTCCTTGTTAAGTTCCGCAAGGGTTATGCCCTTGTCGCGGTATTTCTTTTCGGGCAGGTCGTCGATTTCGATTTTGAAGATATTGCCGAGGTTTGAAAACGCGATGAGTTTCAAACGATTGTTGACGAATTCCGCCTTTTTGACGGTCGTGTTTTTGTCGACGTCCGACGCCCGTCGCGCCGCCTGCTGGAAGCCGCGAGTGCCGACGAATTTCAGCGTGCCGGAGTCGGTCAGTACCACGACGCCTTCCTTATAAGCGGTTTCGTCGGATTTGAACGGGATTTCCTTTTTTGATTCCTTTTCGCCGATGATTTCGCTTTTTCTTGGGGATTTGAAACGCTTTTTGACGTCCAGAAGGTCGGATTTTATCTTGCTGTTTTGCAATCTCTTACTGTTAAGAATCGCGGTAAGTTCCTCGATTGTATTTTTAAGTTCCGCAAGTTCTGCTTTGAGCGCGTCTTCTTCAAGCCCCGTCAGACGACGAAGTTTCATTTCAAGGATTGCCTGTGCCTGTCTTTCGGTGAGTCCGAATCTCTGACGCATTCTCTCCGACGCAATCGCCGCCGATTTCGACGTCTTGATAATTTTGATGATTTCGTCGATATTGTTGATTGCAATGAGCAGTCCTTCCACGATTTCCGCGCGGATTTTCGCCTGTTTCAGGTCAAAATTGCAGCGTTTTATAAGCACGTCGCGCTGGAAGTTGACGTAATGCACCAGCATTTCGACAAGTCCGAGTTGTTTGGGCTTGCCTTCCGCGATCGCCACCATATTGATATTGAAGTTTGTTTCAAGTTTGGTATGTGCAAGAAGATAATTTACGATTTTCTGCGCGTCGGCGTCCTTACGCACCTTAATTACGGCGCGCATACCGTTTCTGTCGGACTCATCCACGATGTCCGAAATACCGCCGAGTATGTCTTTTTTCGCTTCGCGAAGTTGCAGTATTTTTTGCAGCAGGTCGGCTTTTTCAACCTGATACGGCAGTTCCGAAATAACGATGTTTTTCTTTTCGTATTCGCCGTCTTCGATGTGGATTCTCGCGCGCAGAGTGATTTTGCCCTTGCCCGTCGAGTACGCCTGCACAAGGTCGTCCCCCGCAATTATTATGCCGCCCGTCGAAAAGTCGGGGCCGGGGACGATTTTCATAAGTTCGTCAAGTTTGATTTTGGGATTATCGACAACCGCAACCGCGCCGTCGATGATTTCGCCGATATTGTGAGTCGGGATATTCGTCGAAAAACCGACCGCTATGCCGTTTGCGCCGTTCACGAGAAGGTTTGGGAATCGGCACGGCAAAAGCACCGGCTCTTTCATCGTATCGTCGAAGTTCCATTGCCATGGTACGGTATCCTTTTCCAGGTCTTTCAGGATTTCCATCGCAAGGGGATTCAGGCGGGCTTCGGTGTAACGCATTGCCGCCGCGCCGTCGCCGTCGATACTGCCGAAGTTGCCGTGGCCGTCGATCAGCACTTCTCTCATATTGAAAGGTTGCGCCATTCTGACCATAGCGTCGTAAACGGACGTGTCGCCGTGGGGGTGGAATTTGCCCAGACATTCGCCGACGATACGCGCCGACTTCTTATGCGGTTTGTCCGGGGTATTTCCGAGTTCGTACATAGCGTAAAGGATACGGCGTTGCACGGGTTTAAGACCGTCTTCGACGCGCGGAATGGCGCGGTCAAGGATAACGTATTCGCTGTACGGCATCATCGAAGTGTGCATGACTTCTTCGACGGACATTTCGAAAAGTTGCGACTTGTTTTCAATTTCCGTTTGTTTCTTTGCCATTATCCGTTCACCACCTTATCGAAGTAATCTTCACGGTTGAAGTTAGCGTGTTCGTTGATATATTCTTTTCTCGGCTCGGACTTGTCGCCCATAAGCGTCGAAATGCTCTTTTCCGCTTCCGTCGCGTCCTCGATGGTAACGCGCGTAAGACTTCTGTTGTAAGGATTCATCGTCGTTTCCCACAGTTGTTCGGGGTTCATTTCGCCAAGTCCCTTGAAACGTTGCAAGGTATAATTCCTGCCGAAGTTCTGACGTTTCGTTTCCAGTTCTTCGTCGTTATAGCAGTATTCGACCTCGTCTTTCTTTTGCAGTTTGTAAAGGGGCGGCATACCGATGTAAACATGGCCGTCGGTGATAAGTCGCCGCATATATCTGAAAAAGAACGTGAGAAGAATTGCCCTGATGTGTCCGCCGTCCTGGTCTGCATCGGCAAGGATAATTATCTTGTGATATTTAAGGTCATCGATGTTGAAATCGTCGCCGAGCCCCGTGCCGAGTGCGCTTATAAGCGTCCTGAATTCCTCGTTTTCAAGGATTTTGTCGATTGACGATTTTTCGACGTTCAACGGCTTTCCGCGAAGGGGTAAAATCGCTTGCGTCGTGCGGTCGCGACCTTGCTTTGCGCTGCCGCCTGCGGAATCGCCCTCGACGATAAACAATTCGTTGAATTCGGGCTTTTTCCCGGTGCAGGACGCAAGTTTTCCGACAAGGTTTGCGTTGTTTATGCTCTTTTGCTGACGGCTCAATTCTTTCGCTCGGCGTACGTTATCGCGCGTGCGAGCCGCACCCATTGCCTTTTCCACAATCTTTTCGGCAATCGACTTTGACGATTTAAGATTCAGAAATTCGTCAAGTTTCTGCGACACGAGTTGTTCCACAAGCGGCTTGACCTCGGGATTGCCGAGTTTGGTTTTCGTCTGCCCTTCGAACTGCACGTTTTTGAGCCTTACGGAAATTACCGCCGTCATGCCTTCGCGATAGTCCTCGCCGATAAGCGCGGAAAGTTTTTTGTCCTTGATAAGGTTGTTTTTTTGTGCATACGCGTTAAAGACTTTCGTGCAAGCCGACTTGAACCCTATCTCGTGCGTGCCGCCGTCGGGAGTCGGGATATTGTTGACGAAAGAAAAAATGTTTTCGGTATAACCCGTCGTATGCTGCATCGCGACGTCAACCTGTACGCCGTCCTGTTCCGCCGTGATATGAATAGGTTTCAAGTAAATCGCGTCCTTTTCGGCGTTGATATACGACACGAAGTCCGAAAGTCCGCCTTCGTAATGATAAACGCTTTTTTTTCCGGTGCCGCCTTCGTTTTCGGGACGGTTGTCGTTCAGGATAAGCGTAATCGACTTGTTCAGAAAAGCGATTTCGCGAAGACGCGTCGCAATGATCTGGTAATTGAATTTTTCGTTTTTGAAAACGCGCGTATCCGGCTTGAACGTAACCTGCGTGCCCGTCTTTTTGGTTTTCCCGACAAGTTTCAGACTGCCGACGGGAACGCCCGACTTGATTTTTCCGTTGACTTCGGGCGAATGGAAGTCCTGCCGATATTCGTTGCCGTCCTTAAAAACCTCGACGGTGAGCCACTCGGACAGTGCGTTCGTGACGCTTGCGCCGACGCCGTGCAGACCGCCCGAATACGCGTACGAGTCGTTATTGAATTTACCGCCCGCGTGCAACTGTGTGAAAACGACTTCCACGCCGCTGACTTTCAGTTTAGGATGAATGTCCACGGGGATACCGCGGCCGTTGTCGGCAACGCGCGCGACGTTGTCGCCCATAAGAGTGATTTCGACGGTGTTGCCGTATCCGTTTGCGACTTCGTCGATACTGTTGTCGATAATTTCCCAAAGGATATGATGAAGCCCGTGGTTGCCCGTGCCGCCGATATACATACCGGGGCGAAGTCTTACCGCCTCAAGACCTTCCAGAATTTCGATTTTTTCTGCGCTGTAATTAGATGACATTATTTTCCTCTCACAAAATCGTTAAAAGTTTCAAAATTAAACTACCAAATTAGTGTAACATATTTTTATAAATAAAAAAAGTAAATTGTGGTCGGTTTTTGAAAAAAACCACAAAATATTGTGCGTCCCTTTGACTTATTTCACCGTCCCTTTGACATTATTATCAAAATGCAAGCGAATAAACACCTTAGTTTTGGCGACAGCCAAAATATAACTTTGACGAAGTCAAAATATAACTTGCAAAGCAAATATAACTTTGGCGCAAGCCAAAATATAACTGCGCCGCAATCCGTACCGCGGCTGCGCAAAAAAAAAAAAAAAAACACGCCTGAAAGCGTGTTTTTGAAAGTCTTTTCGTTTTGCCGTGTTATTTGCCGACGAATCCGTTGATGGCGTCAAGCATATCCTTGTAAACTTCCTTGTTGTTAAGTTCGTTCAGTATTTCGTGACGGCAATCTTTGTAAATTTTGATGCTGACGTTTTTCACGCCAAGCCCCTTGTACATTTCGGCAAGTTTTTTGACGTTCGACGCGTTCTTTCCGCCGACGGGATCCTTTTCGCCGCTGAAAATCGCAATGGGACGATCCTTATTGACTTTTGCAAGGTTTTCCTTTTTGTAAACTTCCGAAAGCCCGTTCATAAAGCATTTATAGAAGTTGTTGGACATGACGTATCCGCATTGTTCGTCGTAGCAGTACTTTTTGACCTGATCGACGTCGCGCGAAAGCCAGGCAAAGTTGTGTCCTTCTTTTTTGAAAGGTTTGTTGAAACTGCCGAAAGCGACTTTGTCCATAAATTTGCCTTTCGCCTGTTCGCCTTTCATCTTTGTGATGGTGTTTGAGAAAAACTTGCCCGCGCCCACCACGACGCCGGGTTGACGCGCGCTGCCCGACAAAATAACGCCGACCGCGTCGCTGTCGTTTTCAAGATAGCGTTGTCCGATGAAACTGCCGTAGCTGTGTCCGAGAAAAACCACGGGGAGCGCGTATTTTTCGGAAAGGTATTTTGTGATAAAAAGTTCGTCCTTGACGGAGTCGCCGTAAATATCGCCCGCATGATATCCGATATCGTTTTTCTTTTCGGTGTTGCCGTGGGCGCGGTGGTCGTCCGCAAAAACAATATATCCGTTCGCATTCAGAAACTTTGCAAAGTCGTCGTAACGGCGCGCGTGTTCCGCCATACCGTGTACAATCTGCACGACTCCCTTGGGCATTTTCACGTCGTCCCAGACGTATGCCTGCAAAATCGTGTTGTCGAAAGATGTAAATTTAACGTATTTCATAATTCACCTCATAACGTATCATATTTTCAAGTCACGTTTAATTATAACAACATAACGCGATACTTTGCAAGTCATTTTTGAATTTTCGGTATTTTTTGCAAGCCTTAGGATATATTTTACTATGGACGCTATGAAAAACAAGACAATCGTGCTTACTGGCGGCGGCAGCGGCGGACACGTGATTCCGATTCTTGCGCTTCTGCCCGAGATAAAAGAAAACTTTGACAAAATATACTTCGTCGGCGGCAGCGGTATCGAAAAAACACTTGTGAAAGACGCGGGCGTTTTCTATCACGAAATACACACCGTAGGGCTTGACCGCACGCACGTTTTCAAAAACCTGAAAATCCCTTTCGTGCTGTTCAAGGCGGTCAGAGAACAAAAAAGGTTTTTAAGAGAAATCCACCCCGACGTCGTGTTTTCAAAAGGCGGTTTTATATCCCTGCCTACGGTGCTTGCGGCACGAAAACTCAAAATCCCGTGCGTCGCCCACGAAAGCGATCTTTCGCTTGGCCTTGCAAACAGAATCGCCGGGAAAAAAGGCGCGACGATTTTGACGGGTTTTGACAAAACAGCGACTTTATCCGACGATTTTATATACGTAGGCTTTCCTTTACGCAAAGAAGTGGAATTCGGAAACGCAAGCGTGGCAGTGAAAAAGTACGGGCTTGACAAGACCAGAAAAACCCTTCTCGTCATCGGCGGAAGTATGGGCGCAAAGAAGTTGAACGACGTTCTTGCGCAGTCTCTTGACGTACTGTTGAAAGACTACGAAATCGTGCACGTCACGGGAAAAGGCAAAAACGAAATTCCCGAAAAACAAGGTTATCACCCCGTGGAATTCACAAACGATATCGGCGATTTATTCGCCGCCGCAGACCTTGTCGTATCCCGTGCCGGTGCGGGCGCGATATGCGAACTGACTTATCTCAAAAAGCCGCTGCTTCTTATCCCGCTTTCAAAATCTGCTTCGCGCGGGGACCAGCTTGACAACGCCGAATACGCAAGGAATTTCGGCGCGCGCGTTCTTTACGAAGAAAGCCTTTCGGAAGAATCTTTCATAAACGAAATATATCGCACAACAGTGCCGACTCGCCCCGTATCTTGCGCGGGAAATAGGACAATTGCACGAATTCTGACTTCTTTTGCGAAAGGCGGGAAATAACGTTTTTCGGGTGCTACACTTTCACCTGAGGTGAAATATGAAAAACGTAAAACTTTACAAATGGCTTACGGTAACGCTTATGCTTGCGATAAGCGTATTTTGTCTTTTATATCTTGAAAAAATCCAGAAATCGACAGCCCCCGCCGTCGCGGAAACCAAAACCGAACACACGGCGGAAACGGACAAGCCCGAACGTCCCGTGTTTTACAACACCCTTCCGAAAAGCGCGTATTCGTACAACGGGCAACAATTCCAGAATATCGGCGGCGACGATGACGATATCCTTAAAAACGTTCATACTTTCGGCAAAACCGCATACGTCTTTTTCGACACTTCGTCAAACGGATACGACGTAAAAACCGCCGCGCCGTCGGTCGCGTGCGCCCTTGTCGACGAAAATCTTACCCTTAAAAAAACCGTAACATTGTCTGGCGACGTTGCGGAATATTATCTTTCGTCCAAAATCACGGGCGACGGGTTTTTCGTCCTTACGAAATCCGACTCGTACGTTGCGTTGTACAAAATGAATTTCGACCTTGTCGTAATCAACAGAACGGCTTTTGAAAAGGAAGTCGACGGCACGCTGCACCTTCAAACAAACGGAAAACTCCTTTCGATAACGACAAGCGATTCTTCCTTGTCCGTACAGGTTATCGGTAGCGACGGAGTGATTGAAAAATCGTCGTCGATATATCTTTCGTCCCCGAAAATCGTCCTGTGTTACGAAAAGGACGAAACGCTAAATATGTTTGTGAACCTTGAAAAAAGTTTTGTTGAGGTTAGGTATTCGGACTTTTACGGTTTCCTGTCGTCCGACGAAACGGTGGGAAAAACAATCGATGAAATTTTGCCTTTCAACGGCGGATTTGCGGGAATCTACCTTGAAAACGGCGAAAAGTTTTTGTTTACCGCAGACAAAAACGCCGTCGTGTCTTTTGAAAAACAACTCCCGCCCGCAGGATTTACGAAAATTCTCAAAAACGGCGAAAACCTTATGCTCGTATCGTCGCAAAACGGAAAAACGACACTCTCGCTTTTTTGCACGCACCTTGACGAAGTGATAACGCGCACGTACGATTTAGAAACGACGCTTGTGCCGTATTTTGACGAGTCCGGGAGGATCGCGCTCTTTGACGGCGAACACGTGACGTTGTATTCGTACGATGCCGTAAGCATTGAAAAAATCGAAAAATATCCCGCGTCGGCGGCTTGCGTAAAGGTTTTTGAAAGCGGCGTTGTCGCATTTTCGGCAAACAAAAAAGACGGCGCTTTCAACAAAAACTACGGCAAAAGCGACGTCTTTATAACGGTTCTTAAAAAGAATACTACAAAATAGTTTTTATATGTTTTTTGAAGTCGTCGCCGAATCGCGCAAGCGAGAAATCGGCGGCGGCGATAGCATATCCCAACTTGTTTCCGATGTCGTAATGCGCCCCTTCGAAGGTATAAGCGACCGCGCCTTCCGTCTTTGCAATGGTCGAGACCGCTTCGGGAAGAACAAGTTCCGTCCCGCGCATCGGCGTTTGTTCCAGCGCGCCGAAAATCCCGTTTGACAGCACGAAACGTCCAAGGCTCACGAGATTTGACGGAAGATTGTTTATGTCGGGTTTTTCGATAAGGTTCTTAAACTCGGTAAAACGTCCGTGCGACTCGCCCTTTTCGATTGCGCCGTACAGCACCGCAAGTTCGTTTTCGACTTCCTGCACGCCGACAACGGTTTTGCCCGTTTCGTCGTACGCGTCGATAAGTTGTTTTATGCACGGCACGTCGTTCACGACAACGTCGTCGCCGAAAAGCACCGCAAAAGGTTCGTCCCCGACAAAGTCTTTCGTAAGCAATATTGCCCCGCCCGTCCCGTTCAGGGTTTCCTGCGTGATAAAGGTGATTTTGATTTTTTTAAGAAGTGCTTTAAGTTCCGGCGTGTCGTTTAAGGCCGGCGTAAAGTATCTTTCGATTGCTTCTTTGCCGCGGCTGACTATTATCGCGACTTCTTCGATGCCGCTTTCGGCGCATTCTTCGACTATGTAATGGATTGCGGGTTTATCGACAAGTACAAGCATCTCTTTCGGGACGCTTTTCGTGATCGGCATAAACCTGGTGCCGTGCCCCGCTGCCGGGATAACGGCTTTTCTGACCTTTCGTGTTTGCATAAGACACCTCTTATTTATTGCAATTTATCAAAACAACGCTTTGATATGACCGTAATCGGCGGATTAAGCCCTACTTCCGCAATATTAAACGACTGCGGCATATCTCGCTTTTCGCCGTCGACGCAGAACGTCGCGCCGCCCTCTATCGTGATATTTGCATTGTTTATTTTCAAAAACTTTATCCGCTTTGACGAATACTCCTTTGAAAATCCGACGAAAAACGCCCTGAAATACGGGAAGAAAAGTTCGATAAGTCCAAGGAGTTTATCGTGCTTCGGCGCGGCGATCGTCAAAAGGTAAATCCCGCCCGTTTTTTTGTAAGCGCGGTTGAATTTAAGGTTAAAACACTGTTTTGACTTAATCGCCATAATAAGCGAATATTCGCCCTTTTGCGTTTTCCCGTCGGCGCAAATTTTTGCGGGGATTCTGTAAACTTTCAGTTCCTTGAACACGCCCAAAATATACGCAAGCGCTTTAATTTTCCTTTTCAGTTTGTTATCGACGTTGTAGCCGAGCGGCGTGAACGTGCCCGTCGCAAGGACGTAAGTAAAATATTTTTCGTCGGCGTGTCCCAACGACCTGATTTCAAAATGTCCGTCGGCGTTTTTCGAGCATTCGTTAAGCGTGCCCGACGGAACGTAAATAATTTTCGTTTCCTTGTCGGCGTACATATTCACGACGGAGTTGAGCGTGCCGTCGCCGCCGAACACCGCGATAACGTCGCACGGCACGTACGAAAACCCTTCGCCGTCAGTGATATGAAACACGCGTACGTCGTACGTTTTCAGCATCGTTTTTTTGAGTTTATCGACGTTTGCGCGTTTTCCGCGCCCGCTTTTGTCGTTGACAACGATGACTGCAAATTTCTTTTTTTCGTTATCCATAAAATTCTTTTCCGTAATATTTTATCATACCTAAAACGGGGTGTCAACAGCGCGCGCTCAACATATAATATAATGCTTTACCCGGGCTTTTGTGTTGACTCCGATAGCCTGATAATAGTATAATTTAATCCGAGGTAAAATATGAAAATAATAATCGTTGAAAACTCAGAAGAATTCGGCAAGGCCGCGTTCAACGAAGTTTACAAAGTCGTCAAAAACAACCCGTCCGCAACGCTCGGGCTCGCAACGGGCTCGACTCCGCTGCCGCTTTACGCGGAAATGGTAAAAGACCATCGTGATCGAGGCACGTCTTATAAGGACGTCAGGACTTTCAACCTTGACGAATACGTTGGGCTTCCCGCGTCGCACAAGGAAAGTTACGTAAACTTCATGACGCGCAACCTGTTTTCAAAAATCGACGTCGATATGAAAAACGTCAATATTCCCTGTGGCACGGCGGAAAACGTCGACGAAGAATGTGCAAGGTATTCCGCCCTGCTTCAAAACGCCGTCGTCGATATTCAGGTTCTGGGCATCGGCGGCAACGGACATATCGCTTTTAATGAGCCGGGCACGCCTTTCGACAGCGTCACCCACCGCGTATGGCTCACAGAAAAAACCATAAGCGACAATTCCCGCTTTTTCGGTCAAATAGACGAGGTCCCGAAAAGCGCGATCACGATGGGCATCGGCGAGATAATGCGCGCAAAAAAAATCCTTATGCTCGCAAGCGGCAAAAACAAAGCGGACGCCGTTTTCAGAATGATTTCGGGGAAAGTCGACGAAAGTTGTCCCGCCTCGGTATTGCAGCTGCACCCGTCAGTCACGGTGATTCTTGACAAAGAAGCCGCAAGTAAACTGTAATTCCCCTTACTACCTTATAATAAAAGAGCACGCTTTTTACGGCGTGCTTTTTAATGTCGCAATTAAAGATTTATACGTTAAGTTTTAGGAAGTAATCGGTGAGTTTTTCGGGCGTGTCCGAAAATCCCGCGTCGCTCCAATACTCGATGATAAGAATGAAACTTTCGATAACGCTTCTGACTTTCAGTTTTTCGGGCAATCCTTTCAGGTCGACGAAACCGTTGACGACGCACGCGGTCGCAAACTCCCTGACGCCTTCCCGCATATAGTCAAGGAAAATCGCCTTGCTTTGCGAAAGCAAAATCGCGTGTATTAGGCGGCTTTCGTCCTTTATGTGATAAAAAATGTGAGTTATGAAATGTTTGTAATCAAAAATCGACGAGCGGGAAAAGTCGTGGCTTTTTTCCTCTTTCAGAACGTGCGAAAACACGTGCGAAAATATCGTCGTGCAGACCGATTTCAATAAATCTTCTTTCGTTTTGTAGTGCGCGTAAAAGGTACTTCTTGCGACGCCGCTTTTGTCCAGCACGTCCTGAATCCTCACGTCGTTGTAGTCTTTAAGGAGCAAAACTTCCGAAAAGGCGTTGTAGATTTTCTCATTTGTATATTCGATTTTTTTATTCATAGTGTTCTCCTTTTATTATTTTATCATACGACGTGTTCGGTTGTCAATACTGTTTGTTCGGCAAAATTCGACATATCAAACATTGCGTTCGGTAAAGTATAGTTATAATTAAATTATCCGAACAAAATCAAAGATATTGTTTGACAAACGCCTGTTTTTTTTGCATAATTTTATCGATATGAACAGAAAGAACGAAAAAACGCTTTCCGTAAGCGAACAATACAACGTTGCCAAAGCAAAAAAAATCGCGATACTCCTTATACTTCTCGCGCTTGTTTTTTTGTTTTTCGTCGTGAGCGTTTTCGTCGGCAGCGGCACGCTTTCGTTCAAAGAAGTTTTTCTTGCAATATTCAACAAAGGCAGCGAAACGGCGCGGCTTATCGTCCGTCGCATAAGGTTTCCGCGCGTCATCGCCGCGCTTATTGCGGGCGGCGGTCTTGCGGTGTCGGGGCTTGTCATGCAGACGGTTTTGAAAAATCCGCTTGCTTCCCCCACGACGCTCGGCGTGAGCAACGCAGCCGTTTTCGGGGCGAACTTTGCAATCATCGTCGTCGGGGCGGGCGCGTTCCACTCTACGCACGGCTCGTGGCTTTCGATAAGCAATCCTTATCTCGTTTCGACTTTCTCGTTTTTGTCGGCGATTATCGCTGCCGGCTCGATTCTTCTTCTTGCGCGGCTTAAAAATCTGAACGCCTCGGCGATAGTGCTTGCGGGCGTTGCGGTATCCGCGATTTTTCAGGCAGGCACGACGCTCATTCAATATTTTGCAAGCGACACGCAGGTTGCTTCCGCCGTGTACTGGACTTTCGGCGATCTTGGGCGCGCGTCCTACAAAACCGACCTTATTATGTTTATCGTCGTTGCGGTTTCGACGTTGTTCTTCTTTTTGAAGCGTTGGGATTTTTCGGCGATGTCGGGCGGGATTGCGTATGCGAAAACCCTTGGCGTGAACACTCGGTTTATGACGATTATGTCGCTGTTGCTTGCGTCGCTCATCACGTCGGTTACCGTATCGTTTCTGGGCATAATCGGGTTTGTCGGGCTTACCGCGCCGCAGTTTATGAAACGCATCGTCGGCGACGATTACAGATTTCTTTTGCCGTCGTCGTTCCTTGCGGGCGCGCTGCTCCTGTTAATATCCGATATTTTGGGACGTCTTCCGATTTTCGGCACGTCGGTGCCCGTCGGCGTAGTGACGTCGCTTATCGGCGGCCCAGTATTTCTGGCAATACTTTTAAGGAGGAAGAAAAATGAATCTGAAAATATCTGATTTATCGTTCAAATATTCCTCCGGAAAACAAGTCCTTGACGGCGTGAATTTTCAGGCGGAATCGGGGAAATGCACTTTCCTTCTCGGCGCAAACGGAGCGGGAAAGACAACTTTGTTTTCAAATATTCTGGGGTTATTAACTCCGTCTTTCGGCAAAATCACCCTTGACGACGCGGATTTATCGTCGCTTAAACCGCGCGAAAAAGCAAAACTTCTGGGATACGTCCCGCAAAACGTTTTCTTCCCGTCGGGGAGCGCGTTCGACGCGGTGCTTCTCGGGCGACGTCCTTACATCAGATGGGGCGTTACCGAAAACGATTTGTCCGTTGTGGAAAAACTTTTCAAAGACCTTTCCGTGGAAGACTTCGCAATGCGGAACGTCGACAGCCTTTCGGGCGGCGAAAAACAAAAAATCGCCATCGCCCGTGCTCTTGCACAAGAACCGCAGGTTTTGCTTTTTGACGAACTTACAAGCAATCTTGACGTGAAAAATCAGGCAGACGTTTTGTCTTTCATCAAAAAACTGACCGTGGACAAAAACGTAATTACCGTCGCGATCGTGCACGACCTGTCGCTGGCACTAAGATTTGCGGACAATATCGCGTTTATGAAGGATGGGAAAATCCTGCGCCAATGCCCGTCATGCGACGTAACCGCACAAGACTTTAAGAACACTTTCGACGTAAATGCCGACGTCGTTGAAATAAACGGCAAAAAAACGATTATATACGAGGACTGGCAATGAAAAAATCTGCTTTGATTCTTTTGATGATTATCGTTACTCTGTCGTCGCTTTTCGCTTTTTCGGCTTGCGATAAAGACAAAGGCACCGCAAACGGCAAAACCGTAACCGACCTTCTTGGGCGCGAAGTTACCGTGCCCGAAAAAATCAACCGCGTCGTATGCATCGGCGCAGGCTCTCTGCGCCTTTACACCTACGTCGGCGATTTGTCGAAACTTGTCGGCGTCGAGGACATCGATGGGGACGGCAAAGACCTCAATGGCGTACTTTCGATAAGACCGTATAAAATGGTCAACAAGGATTTGTTCAAATCCCTGCCGTCGTGCGGCAAGGGAGGTCCGCAAGGCTCGCCCGAAGCCGAAAAGATTCTTTCGTTAAACCCCGATATCGTCTTTTCCCTTTACACTTCGGACAAGGCGGCGATGGACGATTTACAGCAAAAAATCGGGAAACCCGTTGTGGTATTAAGTTATGGCAAGACGGAAGCGTTTGACGCAAACGTCAAAAAATCTATTGCCCTTCTTGGCGACATTTTGAACAGGAAAGAACGCGCAAACGAACTTTTATCGTTCATTTCCGACACGGAAACCTATCTTTCGAGCATTGGCGAAGGTATTGACAAGGACAAAAAAGCAACCGTATATCTCGGCTGCCAGAGCAACTACGGTACGCACGGCATTGAAAGTTCGTCGGCAAATTACTCCATCTTCGACGTTTCGAAAATAAGAAACGTTCTGGACGAATATGTTGGCAAAAATGGCGAAACTTTTAAGGGTTATCAAAAATCTGTCGATTGGGAAATTCTCGTAGATATGAATCCTCAAAGGATTATCCTTGACGCCGGCGGACTTGTTGATCTCAAAACCCAACTCAAAGAAAAACCCGAAATATTCAACCGTCTTTCGGCTTTCCAAAACGGCGAGATTTATCTGCAAATGCCCTACAACGCTTATTACACGAATCTCGAAACCGCTTACGCCGACGCATACTTCGACGCGTGGGTGCAGTATCACGATATCGCGCCAGAAAAACTCAACTTCGATTACGTCGAAAAGGCGCGCGAAATCTACACCCTGTTTTTGGGCAAAGATTGCTATAACGATGTCGATGACCTTATGTACGGCGGCTTCCAAACAAAACTCGATATATCAAAAATCCAAAACCTCGATATATCAAAAATCTGATATATATTTGCTTTAAGTCAGGAAGAAGCAACGCAAAATGCGTTGCTTCTTTCTTTTTGTTTTATTTTACATAAATTTTTCTTTTATGTACTTCGACATTTTTTTGAACGCGTTGTTCATTATTTCTTCGTCTTTCGCCTCGACGGTCAGTCTGATTTTTTCTTCCGTGCCGCTTTCGCGGATCAGGATTCTGCCCTCGGGCAGTTCCCCTTTTATTGCCGAAACGTAGTTTTGTAAGTCCTTGTTCCTGACGACTTCCGACTTGTTTTTCACGGCGAAACTTGCGTTGATTTGCGGATATCGCGTCACCTTTGACAAGACGCTCAGCGGCAGTTTCGTTTTCTTTATCGTGCTTGCAATATACACGCTTGCAAGAAGTCCGTCGCCCGTCGCCGCAAACTCGCCAAGGATTATGTGCCCCGACTGCTCGCCGCCAAGGACGTAGCCGCCTTTTGCCATCGCCGCCTGCACGTTATGATCGCCGACGTCCACGCGCAGCATACTCACGCCCATGGAATTTAAGTTTCTTTCAACGCCCATATTGCTTAAAACCGTGCAAACGACTTTCTTTTTATTGAGTTTTCCTTTTTTCAGAAGTTCGCGCGCGATGATGAAAATAATTTCGTCCCCGTCGACTTCGCGGCCGTTTTCGTCGACAGCGATAAGGCGGTCGGCGTCGCCGTCGTACGCAAATCCGACGTCGGCGTTAAGTTCTTTCACCTTCTGCCGCAAAAATTTTGTGTCGGTCGCGCCGCTCTCGTGATTGATAATTCGCCCGCACCCTTCGTCGTTAAAGGAATACACGGTGGCGTTCAAGCTTTTAAAAACGTGTTTCGCAACGTGTGAAAGCGCGCCGTTCGCACAGTCCAAGACGACTTTAAGCCCCGACAAATCGTCAGCAATTTCCGTCACCGCCCGCACGTAGTTTTCAAAATATTTTGCCCCGTTTTCGACCTTGCCTTTTTCGTTTGCGACGACTTTTCGCTTGCTTTCGATATGTTTTTCGATTTCGGCTTCTTCGATGCGGCAAAGTTTTCGTCCGTCGCTCATAAAGATTTTTATGCCGTTGTATTCGGGCGGATTGTGCGACGCGCTGATCATAACGCCGTAGTTTGCGTCGATTTCACGCGTGACGAAAGACACGGCGGGTGTCGGCACTATATCGAGGTTTATCACGTCCGCGCCGGCGTCGATAATGCCGCTTATAATCGCGCTGGACAGTTTTTCGCCGCTTATCCTCGTATCCCTGCCGAGCACGACTTTGCCGCCGTCCGCGGAATAACCCAGAAAGTTTCCGACAAGGTACGCAAGGTCGTCACAAAGCGTTTCGCCGTAAATCCCGCGTATGCCGTCCGTGCCGAAGTATTTCATGTCAAACTGGTTTTTGACGTACTTCGTGCGGTTTTCCTTGACGGTTTCGCGGCTTCGACCGATGCACATACAGTTTTTCGGAAGGTCAACTGTGACGGTCGTGCCCGCCGCGATATAGGCGTTGTTTTCAATGTTGACAGGAGCGATGACGTTGCTGTTACTGCCGATAAAAACGCTCTCACCGACGGTGCTTCTGTGCTTGTTTTTGCCGTCGTAGTTCACGAAGATACTGCCGCACCCGACGTTGCACAAATCGCCGATATCGACGTCGCCGACGTACGCGAGATGTGCCGCCTTGACGCGCTGTCCGACGGTTGCGTTTTTGATTTCCACAAAGTTTCCTACCCTGCATTCTTTCCCGACGTCAGCGTTGGTATGAACGTTGGCAAACGGCCCGACAGTGGTTTTATCGCCTATTTTTGCATTCCTTAACACGCTTTTTATGATTGTTACGCCGTTTCCGACTATGCTGTCTTCAATGACGTTTCCCGTGTCCAGGACGCAACTGTTGCCGATCACGGTATTCCCCCTTATATACTGGTCGGGAAAAACTCGCGTGTGTTTGCCGATACGCACGGTTTCGTCGATAAAGACATTGTCCGTCGATATAAATTCCACCCCATTTTTAATATGGTTGAAAATTATTTCCAGTCGTTTATCGTTATTCATAAGCCCTCCGCGTTTTTATCATTATATGCGGACAGCGGGTTGCGTTACACAAAAAAATCGCACCGATCGGCGCGATTTTTGTTTTTATTTTTATAATTGTTTCAGATATCTTTTTATCGTGCTTATGAACTGCGAGAACACGATGCCGGGCTCTTCGAGGTCGGGCTCCCAGCGTTTCACCCATTCCAGAGAAACGGTGCCGTCGTATCCGGCTTTCTTTAATCCGCGCAAGGCGTCTTTGACGGGAATATCGCCGTAACCCAGCATTTTATATTTCGTTACTCCGTTCCGGACGACGCTGTCCTTGATATGGACGTAACAAATTCTGCCGCCAAGATTTTTGAGCGTGGTGTCGATACTTTCGCCGTTGAAGCGATACGGGTGATTTATGTCCCACAGCACGCCGCCGTCGCACTCTTCGACAAAATCGCGCAACAGTTTCGTGTCGCAAAAGATGCCGTTCGTTTCGATAAGAGGCAGGACGTTTTTGCCGCTTGCATAACTTAAAATTTCCTTGTAAAGTCGTTTGCAAAGTTGGATATCGCCGCCGTCGGGCATAGGTCTGTTGGTGCACATTACCCTGATGTACGGCACGCCGAGCGACTCGGCAAGGTCGATATAAGCCTTGGCTTCCGCAACCGCTTTTTCCTTTTCGGAATACACCGCAAGCGACGCACCCGACGTAAGCATAGTGATGCCAAGCCCGAGGCTTTTCAATTTTTCTTTGGTTTTTTCAATGTTTTCGGGTTTGAACTGTTTGACGTCCGGCGCATAGATTTCGCCGCCGATACCACGCACTTCAAAGCCGTCGTAGCCGAGATCGGACGCGGTGGATACCACTTCGTCATAAGACCAGTTTGGGCAACCGATTGTCGAAAAAGCAAGTTTCATCTCTGAAATTCCTCCTTAAAGTCCTTGTTATGCAGTTTCGATTGAAGCGGCGGTTTGCAGTTTCAGAATCTCGATCGCTTCTTCACGCATCTTGAATTTTTGTATTTTGCCTGCCGCGTTCGTCGGGAACGAGTCCACGAACCTGACGTATCTCGGCACCTTGTGTTTTGCCATTCTTGCGCCGACGAATTCCTTGACTTCTTCTTCGGTCATTTCTTCGCCCTCTTTCAGAATGACGCACGCCATGACTTCTTCGCCGTACGCCTCGGAAGGCACGCCGATGACCTGCACGTCGGAAACCTTATCGCACGTATACAAGCACTCCTCGATTTCTTTCGGATAAATATTTTCGCCGCCGCGGATAATCATATCTTTTATACGTCCGACAACCTTATAATATCCGTCTTCGTCCACGGTGCACAAATCGCCGGTATGCAACCAGCCGTCTTTGTCGATGGCTTGCGCGGTCGCTTCGGGCATTTTGTAATACCCTTTCATTATATTGTATCCCCTTGCACAAAATTCGCCGGGGGTGTTTATCGGAAGTTCTTCGCCATTTTCCGGATCGATGATTTTGCACTCGACGCCGGGGAACGCACGCCCTACCGTGTTTACTCGTTTGTCGATACTGTCGGAAGTCGTCGTCATCGTGCAGCCGGGCGACGCTTCGGTCTGTCCGAAAACAATGACAATTTCGCGCATATTCATTTTATCGATGACTTTTTTCATCACTTCGATGGGACAAGGCGAGCCTGCCATAATGCCCGTTCTGAGGCTTGAAAAATCAAAATTATTGAACTGCGCGTGTTCCAGCATTGCGATGAACATCGTGGGTACGCCGTGCACCGCCGTGCATTTTTCGACGCTGATTGCGTTCATGACGGGGACGGGGCTGTATCTTTCGACTGGCACCATCGTCGTGCCGTGAGTAATGCACGCCATCATCGCAAGCACAAGTCCGAAGCAGTGGAAAAACGGAACGGTGATGCAAAGTTTGTCGTTTTTTGTAAATTTCATACCGTCGCCGATGGTTTTGCCGTTGTTCAGGATATTGTAGTGCGTGAGCATTACGCCCTTCGGAAAGCCTGTCGTGCCCGAGGTATATTGCATATTCACGACGTCGTGCGTGTTCAGCGTTTTTTTGTTTTCCTCGTAAATTTCGATGGGGAAATCGCCGCCCAGAATTTTAAGGTCTTCAAAATTGAGCATTCCTTCGGGCGTTTCTTTCCCTGCAAAAACGACGCGTTTCAAAAACGGCAAATGCTCCGACTCTATTTCGCCGGAAGTCGTTTTCAGTTCGGGCAGAAGCTCGTTCACGGTTGCGACGTAGTCGTTGTTTTTGAATCCGCCGATCATCACGAGAAGTTTCGTGTCCGACTGCCTCAAAAGGTATTCCAACTCAAAAATTTTGAAATTGGTATTGACGGTTACAAGCACCGCGCCGATTTTCGCCGCCGCGAACAACGTCAGAATCCATTCGGGCGTGTTGGTTGCCCAGATTGCGACGTGATCGCCCTTTTTGACGCCCAAAGACATCATGCCGCGTGCGATGAGATCCGCCTCGTCGTTAAGTTCTTTCCAGGTGCGGAAGTAATTTCTGTCGGTATATCTTACCGCCCAGCCGTTCGGATTGTTTTTTGAGAGGTCGTCCAGGACGCCGCCCAAGGTGTTTTCGATAAATTCCATAGGTTTATAACGTTTCCGCCATAGCGTCTTTCACGCTGACGCGGAAGAAAGGTTCGAGATTGAAATAATTCCAGGGTTTTTCGTCTTCCGGCGGGGAAACCTTGAATACCATCGTCTGGTCGAGCGTGGGGTGCTTAAAACGAAGTTCCGCCGCCCATAGCGCGAGATTGCATTGCGCTTTCGGACGATTTCCGCTGTATCGCATATCGCCGACGATCGGGTTTCCGATATGCGCCATCTGCACGCGGATCTGATGACTTCTGCCGGTTGCAAGTTTCACGCCGACAAGCGAAAGTTTTCCGATGGACTCGAATACTTTATAAGTAAGTTCCGCATATTTTGCGCCTTCGGTGACTTCCGGGACGACGCGGACGGTATTGCTTTTCGGATCCTTTTTCAGGTGATTTACAAGCACCGCCTGTTTTTCTTTGGGCGTATCGTAAACGACCGCAAGATAAGTTTTTTCAAACTCGCCTTCGCGGATTGCTTCCGACAGTCTTGCCGCCGCCTTTGACGTTTTTGCGAAAACCATAACGCCGCCCGTAACTCTGTCAAGCCTGTGAACAAGCCCGAGATACGCGTCGCCGGGCTTATCGTAAGTTTCTTTCAGATAATTTTTCAGAATCGAAAGAATATCGGGATCTTTCGACTCGTCTTCCTGCGACGGCATATTCTGCGGTTTCACCGCAACGAGAATATGGTTGTCTTCGTAAATGATTTTTACGCCTTGATATTCTTTGATTGCATTGTTTTCCATTAAAAAATCGCAAGGGCGCTTGCGCCTGCTGGCAAGACGATACCCTCCTCCCTGGTATTCAGACCGATTTCGTCGGCGGTAATTACTGCGTTTTTCGACGTATTCAGCCCGAGTTTCAACATATTTGCCATAACGGTGGGTTGAAGCCCCGTCGTGTAACTGTTGAGAAGATAAAAAAGCGGATTGTCCGACAAAACTTCTTTCGTTTCCCTGATGAGCGAAAACAGATTGTCCTCGATTTTCCACATTTCGCCGTTGGGACCTCTGCCGAAACTCGGCGGGTCCATGATGATTGCGTCGTACTTCCTGCCGCGCTTTATTTCGCGACGGACGAATTTTAAGCAATCGTCAATGATATATCTGACTTTTGCGTCGGTAAGTCCCGATAAGCGTACGTTCTCGCCAGCCCTTTCGACCATCGCTTTCGCGCTGTCGACGTGGGTAACTTCCGCGCCCGCCGACGCACACGCAACCGTCGCGCCGCCGGTATAGGCAAACAGGTTCAGAACTTTAACAGGTCTTCCGGCGTTTTTGATAAGGTCGATCATTTTCGCCCAGTTTACCGCCTGCTCCGGGAAAAGCCCCGTATGTTTGAAGCCCATAAGTTTCAATTTAAACGTAAGATTGCGCCAACTCACGGTGAAGTTTTCGGGCATGGGTTCCAGGTATTCCCAATGGCCGCCGCCCGTCGCGCTTCTCACGTACTTTGCCGTCAGACCTTGGTAGTTTTCAAGGGGGAAAGATTCGGGCCAGATGACCTGTGGATCGGGACGAAGCAAAACGTATTTGCCCCATCTTTCCAGCTTATTGCCGTCGCCGGTTGCGATGACCTCGTAATCTTTCCACTCGGAATTGACTTGCATTATTTCTTTTTGACGGACAGCGTGATTTTATCGTCGCCGATGTCCCATTCTTTCGTGTAGCCGTCTATATCGTTTCTGACTTCGTCGGCAAGGACGGTGTTTCTGACCGTCGTGTTGTCGTTCATAATCTTTGTAAGGAGCGCGCAATCCGTTTTGAACCCGAGCGTGATATGGTCGGTAACTTCAAAACCCGCTTCCTTTCTCATCGTCTGGATTTTGGAGACGATTTCACGCATTGCGCCTTCTTCGATAAGTTCGGCGGAAAGCGCGGTGTCGAGGATTACCGAAATATCGCCGTCGACTTCGCTGCTGAAACCTTCCTTGTTTTTCACGGATACGAGAATATCGTCCTTTGAGAACTCGACTTCCGTGCCGTCGATATCGACCTTATACGTGCCGGTTGCGACTGCGTTCACGATTGCTTTTCCGTCGGCATTCGCAAGATGCTCCTTGATTTTGCCCAAAAGTTTTCCGTATTTCGGACCGATCGTTTTGAGTTGCGGCTTGATTTCGTACGTTACGAAGTCCTGTTCGCCCGACGCGTTAAGCACTTCTTTCACGTTAATTTCGTCGGAAACGAGGGCTTTCAGTTCGTCGTCGAATTCAACGCCGGTCACGTACAGTTTCTGCAAGGGCTGGCGGTTTTTGATGTTCGCCTGATTTCTTGCGGCGCGTCCCAAAACGACAACGCGGATAACTTCTTCCATGCCGTCTTCGAGCGCGGTGTCGATGAAACTTTCGTCCGCCACGGGGAACGAGGTCAGATGCACGCTTTCGGGCGCGTTTTTGTCAAACGACCTGACAAGGTTCTGATAAATGCTTTCCGCCATAAACGGGGTGTACGGCGCGATGAGTTTCGACAGTTCGGTAAGGACGGTGTAAAGCGTCATATACGCGGCGATTTTGTCGTCGGACATTTCGCTTCCCCAGTATCTTTCGCGACCGCGACGGACATACCAGTTGGAAAGTTCGTCCACGAAGTCCTGAATTTTCCTTGCGCTTTCGAAAATCTTATATTCGTTCAGACAGTCGTCCACGTATTTGATAAGGCTGTTGAGCCCCGAAAGCACCCATCTGTCCATGACCGACAGTTTGCAATCTTTAAGGTTGTATTTCGTCGGATCGAACTTGTCGATATCGGCGTAAAGTACAAAGAACGCATAGGTGTTCCAGAGCGTGCCCATGAATTTACGCTGCGACTCACTGACGGCTTCGGGATAGAACCTCGAAGGAAGCCAGGGTGCGCTTGACGTATAGAAATGCCATCTCACGGCGTCCGCGCCTTGCTTGTCGAGCACGCTGAACGGATCGACGACGTTGCCCTTATGTTTGCTCATTTTGATGCCGTCTTTGTCGTTGACGTGTCCTAAAACTATGCAGTTTTTGAAACTTGCCTTGTCGAACAGAAGCGTCGAAATCGCAAGCAAGGTATAGAACCAACCGCGAGTCTGGTCGATTGCTTCCGAAATAAAGTCGGCGGGATACACTTCGTCGAAAATTTCTTTGTTTTCAAACGGATAGTGCCACTGCGCGAAAGGCATGCTGCCGCTGTCGTACCAGCAATCCAGCACTTCGGGAACGCGGTGCATTACGCCGCCGCATTCGGGACACGTGAACGTGACCTCGTCGATATAAGGTTTATGAAGTTCGGGTGCTTTTTCAAGCCCGCCGAGTTTGCAAAGTTCTTCGCGGCTGCCGACGACGTGTTTATGTCCGCACTTGTCGCAAATCCAGATGGGAAGCGGCGTACCCCAATAACGTTCGCGGCTGATGCCCCAGTCGATGACGTTTTCGATGAAGTTGCCCATACGTCCCGTCGCGATTGTCGGCGGCATCCAGTTGACCGACAGATTGCGTTTCATAAGTTCGTCGCGAACCGCCGTCATCTTAATGAACCAGCTTTCGCGTGCGTAATAAATAAGCGGGGTGTCGCAACGCCAGCAGAACGGGTAACTGTGTTCGTAAAGCATATCCTTGAACAGCAATCCCGTTTCGTTCAGTTTCATGATAATGGGACGATCGGCGTCTTTCACGAAAAGACCTTTGAAGTCGTAAACGTCGTCGGTGAGTCTGCCGCGGTCGTCCACGAATTTCACAAAAGGCAAGTCGTAACGTCTGCCGACCTGCGCGTCGTCTTCGCCGAATGCGGGCGCGATGTGTACGACGCCGGTGCCGTCCGTAAGAGTGACGTAATCGGCGTTCGTGACAAACCAGCCCTTCGACGTGTCTTTGACGTAATCGAAAAGTGGTTTATATTTCGTATATTCGTAATCCTTGCCCTTTTTCACGCTGACAAGCTCGTATTCGTCCTCCTTGAAAAGGGACGGGATAAGAGCCTTTGCCATAATGAAGTATTCGTCGCCGACCTTGATTTTGGCGTAGTCTTCTTTCGCGTTCATACAAAGCGCGACGTTGCTGGGGAGCGTCCACGGGGTGGTCGTCCAGGCAAGGAAGCTCGTATTTTCTTCGTCAACGAGCCTGAACCTTACGAAAACAGAACGTTCTTTGACGTCCTTGTATCCCTGTGCGACCTCGTGGCTTGACAAAGCCGTGCCACAACGCGGGCAGTAAGGAACGATTTTATAGCCTTTGTATAAAAGTCCTTTTTTGTCGATTTCTTTCAGACTCCACCACACCGACTCGATATAATTGTCGTCGTAGGTGACGTAGGGGTTTTCCATATCCGCCCAGTAACCGACGCGGTCGGACATGACTTCCCATTCGTGTTTATATTTCCATACGCTTTCTTTGCACTGCTTGATGAACGGCTCGATACCGTACTTTTCGATTTCCTGTTTGCCGTCGATGTGCAGTTGTTTTTCCACTTCGAGTTCGACGGGAAGACCGTGAGTATCCCAGCCCGCTTTCCTTAAAACGTGATAACCTTTCATCGTCTTATAGCGGGGAATAATATCCTTCATAACACGGGTGAGAATATGCCCGATGTGAGGACGTCCGTTTGCCGTAGGCGGACCGTCGAAAAACGAAAACTCGGGATTGCCGACGTTTTTTTCGACGCTTTTTTCAAAGATGTGGTTTTCCTTCCAGAAGTCCAGAACTTCCTTTTCGCGCGCCACAAAATCAAGACCGTTGTCAACTTTTTTGTACATTGAAAAACCTCAATTATTTATATATTTCAAGACATTATAGAAAATATATTATGAATTGTCAAGAAAAGCGCGCGAAAAAGGCGAAAGCCTTTGCCTTCGCCTCTGAAAAATCTTTTTGATTTACGCTTTTTGCACGACGTAACTTATATAAATCCTGAATCCGTTGTCTTCGACGAATTTTTCGCCGTTCACGGTAACTTCGTAATCGGAAACGTCGATATTTGCAGTGATATAATATTGGTTTTTATGCTCGCCTGCGCTCATATCGAACGTTTTCGCCTCGACCGCTTTCGTGTTTTTCAATCGTATCAGCCTTTCGTTTTCGTCGGTTTTTTCGTATTCGTCCTGCAATCTTACGGTTTTGGTCTTGCCGTCGGCGTAATGCACTGTTGCGGTTGCTTCGCCGAAACTGAACGCGTCGCCTTCCGTGAACGTGAGATTTTCAACGTTCAGATTTACAAAATCTATGCCCGTGATAAAGTTTTTCACGGTAAAGAAGATTCTCCTTGCGTACGCTTCGGGATTTTTCCGATAAACCGCAATTATTTCGTATTCGCACCCCGTCTTTTTGAGTTTGTCAAAAACTTCTTTCGTGAATTCCTTTTTGAGACTCAGGTCTTGTTCGTCGGGCGTGACGTAATACAAAATAATATCTTCGTCCGCGCCCGTCACGGGTACGTATTGCTTGCCGTCTTCGTCCAGAACGAGACACAGTTTTATGGCGGCGATATACTCTTCGTACTCCTTCCATTCGCCTTTCGTTTTTTCCGTCCATACGTCATTGAATCCGGGCGTGGGCTGCGAAAAATCTTTATTGTTCAGCGTAACGCCTTTGACGGCGGTTTCCTCGAATACCGAATAATTGAACGTTTCAACCCCCGTGAGCAACGAAAGAACAAACATTTTTTTGTCGGAAGCACTCGTCGTGTCGAAACCGGAAATCTGACTTTCGGAAATATCGACGGGCTCCGCTTTTTTCAGCGATTTGTAAATATATCTGATTTTCGTATTCTGCGCGTCAAACTTTTCGCCGACAATGTAATTTCTTCTCACGCTGTTTTCTTTTTTGACGGAAACGTATTCCTTCTTTTTATTATCGTATCTCACGAATTCGAAGTCGTAAACGAAGTCGTCTTCGGTCACCTTATACGGCAGCACGACGTCGGTCGCGATGCAAGTGAAAGTGATGTATTTAAGACCTGCCGTTTTGACGTCGAAACCTGTGTAGTTTATACCCTTGTCGAAATAGTAATTCGTTTCGTCCCAAAGCGGAACTTCTTCGTCTTGTTTTTCCGTATTACGGTACTTTATCACAAATTTCATACCGATAAAGTCCGAAAAATCGATTTCACTGCGAATATCCGATACCGAATACACAGGCGCGCCGTGGTTTTCCGTCAGCACGAAATCAACACTCGCAACGGCGTTTTCTTCTTTTTGCACGATATACTTGAACCGCGTCGCAAGCCCTTTGTATCTTGCGGTAACGGTGTACGTATCGACGCGCGCTCCCGTCGTGTTTTCAAGGGTAACGTCCTTGTCGGTCAAATCGACGAAGCGGTATTTTTCTTCCTTCGTTTTTTCGTTGTAAGAGTAAACTTTAAGGATACCGCCTTCGGGCTTGAAAGTTTCGCCCTCGACGTAATATTGCTTTGCGGAATACAACTCGATACCAACGTCCACGAACTCGCCCTTATTTTTGTCGCACGCAGAAAGGACGGTTGCCGCCGCGATAACCGTAATCGTCGCAATTAAAATTAAAATCAACTTTTTATTTTTCATATTATTTATGATACAACATTTTCTCTCTTTCAGTCAACCCGTACCGAACAATAACAATTAACTTTTTCAGTAAACCCGTACCGAACAATAACGATAAACTTTTTCTTGACTTTGTCGCGCGTTGGTGGTACAATACGCTTACTGCGCTAGGCGGGGGACTAGGGGTACCCTGTAATCCGAAACCCTCTATATGCGGGGCTGAATGCCGTATGCGGCCTTTTGTATGGTTGGTCGGCAAAAATAAGGGGCGTTGATATCAAGGTCTTGTGCAATGTCGTCCCGTGAACCATGTCAGAGCTTGACCGCAGCAGCATTAAGCGGTTAACGGCGTGTGCCACGAGGTTACCTTGAAGGAGTTACCTGTTTTTGTATCACTTCGGTGCAAATTGTCAGGTTACGGTTGCGCAGTTTTTTGAAAACAAAGCGACGGGCTTTCGCTCGTCGCCGTTTTTTTGTCAATTATTCCGTTTGATTTTATTTGTTCATCTGTTCTTTGAAAAACTCGCACGTTTTGTCGATTGTTTTTTTGCTCTCTTCCCAATCTTCGGGATACAAAACGGCGTAAACGTGTCCCATTTTGTTTTCGCACTCGTCCGACGTCGGAAAATCGAGGGTATACGGGATTTTCTTTCTGTCCAAACATTCGATAAACCTGTTCGTATCGCCCTTCAACATATCGTTGAAGCAACTGTTGATGAACATCGGCGGGAACTTTTCCACCTTATTGTTGATTATATCGACGCTTTTATAAAACTTGTGATTTTCATATTTCTTCGCCCCGCCGTAAAACAGCCCGACGTACGTCTTTGCAAGGTGCACGGGAAAATTCGCAATCGAGTTCGGATAAAACGCGGCGCAGGTAAACGCAACCCCCTTGAAAGTCATTCGACATTTTTCGACCTCGTAAAGTTTTTCAAGTTCTTCGTCCGCGATAATCGAAAGTACAAGCCCTGCGTAATGCCCGCCTGCGCTGTCGCCCGTGATAAAGGCGTTGTTAAGGTCGATATTAAACCTTTCGGCGTTGTCGTAAACAAAGTTTATCGCCCTGAAAATCTCCTGCACGGGGACGGGCAAAGTCACACTCGGAAACAGACTGTACGAAAAACTCACGACGACGAAACCGCGTTTTGCAAGCGCTTCGCAATACGGCGCGTTCAGATCCTTGTCGCCGTACATCCAGCCACCGCCGTGAATATCGATTATTACGGGCAGTTTTTCGTTTTCCGTGCCATTTGGACGATACACGTCCATAAGGTGCCATTTACTACCGTCGCCGAAATAATCAAGGTCTTTTATCGCGGACACGCCCGTGGTTTTCGTGAGTTTTGCCGCGCGTTTTTGGTCGCTTTTTAAGACCTGTTTGTTCCACCACCAGTCAAGGAGTTTCAGTTCAAACTTCATTTTTTCACCTTTTTTCCGAAATGATATTCAATAAATTCTGCGATGCGAGTTTCAGCCTGAAAGCAGTCACGTCGTATGCGTTCTGGTCAAGTCCGTACGGATCGGGAATATCGCCGCCTCCCACGAGTTCCGAAAAAGTAAAAACGTTGTCGTACGGCAATGCGTCTTTTTGTTTTTTGGTCATCGTAACGACGTAGTCGGCGTTTTTCACGACGTCTTCCGTGATGACTTTCGACTTTTTCTTCCTGATCGGGATATTAAGTTTTCTGACCGCAATCAATGCTTGTCCGCGCGTTTCGCACTCGTCGGGATTTATGAAAAGCCCGTACGACGAAACGTCGGCTTTCACCCCGCTTTCTTTGGCGTAAAACCTGAAAATCGCTTCCGCCATAGGGCTTCTGCAAGTATTCCCGGTGCATACGAAAACCACGCGCATCATTCCACCTTTCCCGCAACCGCTTTCATCACTCGGTTCATCACGGAGTCATACACGCCGCCGCCCGTAAGATTGTCGATGATGATGAAGTCGGCGTCGTTTTCCGCAACGTGCAAAGCGTTGTAAATATGGCGCGCAACGGCATATTCGTCGCCGCCGAGATCAATAAGTTTCCTGTTGCCGTAAATTGCAATATGTTCGGTTAACGCAAGGATTTCAGGCGATAAACCATCTTTTACTGCATTATCGTACAATTCAATCGCCTTCTCGGGAGTACTTGCGAGCACCGCCCTGCATCGTGGTGCGTAGTGCTTGTATTTCATACCGGGGGCTTCGGCTTTTTCCACCTTGCCCTTGAACAATTCCACCTCGTTCAGAACACCTAAAATATCGCGCTCGGTGATTATGCCGGGGCGTAAGATCGTGGGGATTTCGCGGCACAACGTGATTATCGTGCTTTCGATTCCCCCCTCGCATTCGCCGCCGTCAAGGATAAGCGGAATACGCCCGTTCAAATCGTCGTAAACGTGTTTTGCGGTTGTCGGCGACACGTGAGTCGACACGTTTGCCGAAGGCGCGGCAATAAGCGTTCCCGTGGCTTTTATGAAGTCGCGCGCCATCTTGTGCGCGGGGTATCTCACCGCGACGGTATCAAGCCCGCCCGTGCACGACAAAGGCAGATCGTCCGCTTTGGGAAGAATTACCGTAAGGGGGCCGGGCAAAAATTTTTCGGCAAGGCGGAAGTACGCGTCGGGCACGTCTTTCGCCACCCTGTAAACGTCCGAGAGCGTCGAAATATGTACGATCAGCGGATTATCGGACGGACGTCCTTTTGCCGCGTAAATCCTTTTTACGGCGTCATCGTTGAAACAATCTCCCCCCAACCCGTAAACCGTTTCGGTGGGGAATGCGACGACTTCTCCTTCTCTTATAAGTTTTGCGGCAAGGTCAATGCCTTCCGCTCCCATAACCTGCGTTTTCATAATCCGTGAATAAATAATATAAACGCCGCTCCAAAAATATCTGTCGGAACGTCGTAAACGATAACGTCTGTCAAACGCCCTTCTTGATTATACGAAGTATACTTTCCACACTCCGTTTTCGTCCTTTGCGTAAAACGCCACGTCGCCGAACCTTTTCGCGTCGATGATCACTTCTTTGAACTGATTTTCGAAAATAACGTCGCCGTCGTAGTTTTTAAGCCCGAATTTCAAGGTCTTTTTATCCTGCGTGACGTACACGCCGTTGAAGAAGAACGCGCCTCTATTTGTCGTGTACATATCGCTGACCGTGGGATTTCCGACGTCGCGTCCCGTGTTGTCGACAAGATAGTACGTCGTGCCTTTTTTGACCATTGCGTACTTTCCGACGAAAGCCAGACGGTCGTTGTTATAAGTGCTTCCGACGATGTCTGAGTATTCTCTCCATTCGTCAAATACGACCGTGCCGTCAAGTTTATAAGCGACGACGTACTTGCTTCCGTCCGCAACTTCCTTGACCGCTGTAACGATACCGTTGTTGTAAAATACCTTGCTGTAAGTGCCTTCTTTTCTTAAAACGGTGTTGCCCTGTTTGTCATAGATAATAAGGTCGGAAGTGGAGTCCTCGTCAAAGCCGTAGCCGTCGACAAAAGTCAGTTTGACGTAGCGATAATCGTTGGAGCCTTCGTCGTAACGAGTCGCGCTGCCCGACTTATCCGACAGCGAAACGTAAATATTCAGGTTGCTGTCGATGACGTATTGCTGATCCTGCGTCGCAACGCGGTCGGCGTCTCTGGTGATTGCGACCGACACCCAGCTGTATCCGTTGTTAATATATTCCGACAAATCGCGGCCAACGCTCTTTTTGTAATATTTATTGACGATTGTCGAGAAAATGCGGTCGGGAACGATAAGGGTTTTCGCACCCGATTTCATATCGTACGTCCACACCGAAATTTTGTAATAAGTGTACCGCTTGTCGATTTCTTCCTCTTCGGGGTTGGTTAGAACCTTGTACTGATATCCGTCGTCTTTGGTGCTGGACGTTTGTTCATAGCAATAAAATTTGTCGCCTCCGAGGTAATACGCCGCGCGGATTGCGCCCGACGAATATGCGCCGACGCCCTTGAACATACTTGTGATCTCGTTGCCGCTTGCAAGGTCGTATGCAACAACGTCGACGACAGCGTCCTTTGAAAACACCGACGTCGCTTTTATCATACGGGTTGCGATAATGTAATTGTCGGCAACGATATACGACACATCATAAGCCTTTTGCGCTTGCTCGTCGAAATAATAGGTTGAAAACTTTTTGCCGCCTGCAACGGGCGACGCGGAGTTGTTTGCGGCGTAAATCTGCCAGGAGTTATTGCCGTCCGAAAGTGCGTAATAGTCCTCCGACAACGTCATAAACATTTCGGACGTTTTTTTGGAATCGGCACTCACCGGTTCGTTCAGCCGCGTGCCGTCGTTTCTGAAAAGTTCATATTTATTCGTGTCTGCATTGTACGCGCCGATAAATCCGTTTTCGACAAAAAAGTCCGCAGAATACACCGCGCCGCTTCCGATAAGGTTTTTCGTTTTAAGGCTGACGAAACCGTACCTGGACGAAGCGACCTTGCCGTTCTCGCCAAGGATGTCTTTCCTGACCTTCAACACGCCGTTTTCCTTGTCGTAGGCGTCGACGTACTCCTTGTACGTATTGACCGTGCCTTTTTCCTCGTAATACGGCATAAGCCCTTCGGGCAAGGCAAACGAACGATCGTGGTCGTAATCGGTTTTTCTCACAATACCGCCGTGCTGCACGTAAATATCGCCGTAAGTTACGGCGGGGTTTTTGTCCTTATCCTTATTGCACGCCGTAAGCACCGACGCCGCAATTATTAAAATCAGTAAACTTAATAAAACTTTTTTGCGCATAAAAAATCACCCTGAACAAAAGTTCAGGGTAAATTATACCAAAGAAATGCTTTTATGTCAATTTTAACCGCCGTGTTATCTCTTCCTGCCGCGATTCTTGAACATAAATAAGCCCAAAACCAGACAAATCGCAATCGAAATCCCCACGACAATCCAGAAGCCGTACAGTTTCCCTTCCCACGGCACGCCGGTGTTCATGCCCCAGAACGCCGCAATCATGGAAGGTATCGCGACAAGCAGCGTCAGAATGGTAAGCGTACGCATGACGATGTTCAGGTTGTTGCTGATGACCGACGCAAACGCGTCCATCGTGCCCGACAAAATGTCCCGATAAATATTACACATTTCGATTGCCTGACGGTTTTCGATGCCGACGTCTTCCCAAAGGTCCTGGTCTTCCTCATAAAATTTCACGCCTTCGGTGCGCTGAATCTTGTCGATGACGAAACTGTTTCCGCGAAGGGACGTCGAAAAGTAAACAAGCGATTTCTCGATATCCAGAAGTTGGATAAGTTCCTTGTTTTTCATGCTTTTGTTCAGCTCCGCCTGAATACGGGTGCTGGTTTTGTCGATCTGGCGCAGATATTGCAAAAACTTCGTACTTGAAACGTACATAAGCTGCAACAAAAACCTTGTGCGCTTATACGTCGCGAAACTTTTCACGCGGTTCATAATGAAGTTTTGCGTGATGATATTTTCTTTCAGACAAACGGTAACGACGGTTTTCTGATTTGAAATGAACGCAAACGGCAATGTCGAATAAGTATAATAGTCACTGCCCTCGTCGTCTTCCATAACCGGGATATCGAAAAGCGTCAGAAGATTCCCGTCTTCGACTTCGATACGGGCGCGCTCTTCCTCGTCCAACGCGGCTTTGATATAGTCCTCGGGAAGCGCGGTAACGCGGCTCACGAGTTCGATTTCTTTGTCCGTGGGGTTTGAAAGGTTAATCCATTTTCCGGTGAGATCGACGTTTTCGACGCCGTTTTCGACGTCAAGCGACAAAAGCTGATTATTTTCGTCGGTATAGTAAATTTGAAGCATTCTCCTTCCTCCAATACAAAATAAAAGCACGGGGACACCGCGCTCATCGTACAAGGAAAGAATTACTTACGCAAAAAGAGCGGTGTCAACAATATTGATTTGCTTTTTACTTAAAGGGTCGTCCATAGTAAATTATTAACACCTCGTGTTCAAAAAGATAATGAAATAATAACACTTCAAAAATTTTTTGGCAAGAAAAAAACCGCGTTTACGGAAAAAAAGAGTTTTTTTCAAAGAAAACCGCCGTATTTTTGCGACATTTTCCGCTTTAATCGCATAAAAAATCCCCGACGATTTGTCGGGGATATCGCGTCTTTATTATTCTGCGTCGGGGTTTTGCCATTCGCCGTAGGCTTCCTGCTGAGTCGCTGCGTCTGCCGCGACATATTCCGCTTCCTCCGCCCTTTCTCTTTCAACCGCCGCTTTGTATTGGACGATGAATTTTCTGATGGAGTTTTTAAGGGTTTCGCGCTGAGCGGGCTCCTGGAATTTTCCGAAAGCAAGCACGAGAATGTTTGCCATTTTACGCATCGTCGCTTTGGAATAACCTTTTTCGATGGCTTCGTCAAGGACTTTTACGAACGGCTCGAACGGGATAACCTTTTTGGGTTTTTCGACGGGTGCTTCGACTTCCGCCGCGGGTTCTTCCGCAACAGGTTCTTCCGCAACAGGCTCTTCAACGTTGTCGTCGGCGAAAATTTCGTCGCGGATATCGTCAAGGTCTTCGTCCGCCATTTCAAGTTCCTGCGCTTTTTGTTTTTCAAGCTGATCCTTCTTTGAAGGAATAGGTTTGGACTGTTCGTGAATGATGACGTCGCGGATGCGATTTTCGATTTCGTACAGGCGGCTGTTGTCAACCTTGTGTTCAACGTGACGTTGGAGTTTCACCGCGGTGTCGAGGTCTTCCAGCATCTGGTCTAATGCGGCGCCGGTCTTCTTCTCGGGCTTTACGAAAACGTATGACAACATAAGAATAATCGGGAGCGCAAGCACCACGCAGTAAACCACGATATCGACGCCTCCGGCGCTCTTGACCTGAACAAGCCCGTAAACCACGAAAACAAGTGCGAAAACAAGCAATACGATTGCGCTCGAAATAAGCCCGACCTTAAACTTTTTGCCGGAATATTTCGCCTTTATCGTGTCGGAATCGACGTATTTGCTGGGATAATCGAAACGTGCGCCTTTGAACGCCTCCCAACCTTCCATAAAAGTTTTGTCGGTTTTCTCGTTGAAGCAAGTTGCCTCGAACTGTTCCAGATTACCGTCGTCGATAACGCCGGATTCGTTTGCGAAATTGCCGATTGTTTTGCAGGATTTAATGAACCTGCGTCCCGACAATTTTCCGAGAATGCCGCCGAATACGACGAATGCGATAAGCGTCAGCCCGAGTACGATAACCAAACCGCAGAAAAGTGCCCTTTCGGGAACGCTGAAAGCCTGCCAAAATTCCACTGTTGACAACAATTGAGCAACCATAAAACACATCCTTTATTTCGCGTAGTAAAACAATGCTTGTTACAAATCTATGCTATTATAACATAAAATTAGTTATTTGCAAATAATTACGCGCACTTTTCAGCAAAAAAAATTACTTTACATCTATAAAATGCCCGGTTTTGAAAGAATATAACAGGATTTTATCAACTTTGACGTCGTAGGCTTGCATGACGGCGATTTTATACGTTTTGAGCTGTCGCGCGTACTTTTCGGCAAGTTTTTCGTCGGAAAGTCCCGAATACTTGAAGTCGACTATGACGTTTTCTTCGCCGAAAAACGCAAGGTCGATCGTGCCCTGCACCAGAATATCGTCGGACGAGTCGCCGCCGACTTCCCCCGCCTGCAACGAAAGCATGAACGATTTTTCGCGGATATATCTGCCCTTTATCCCTTCCTGAATGACGGGGCTTTGAATACACCTTAAAATATCGTTTGCGTCGACAAGTTCTTCGTCGCCGTCTTGAAGGACACCGTTTTCGACAAGGTTTTTCAAAAGATAGTTTATCTCGCTCACGGTGCTTGTCGAGAAGTCGATATTTTCCATGACGGCGTGGTACGCGATACCCGTGCGGCGATTATCCGACGACGGATTTATCATACTCGGCGTGAATCCTTCGTTTTCTTCGTCGCGGACAAGCCTGTTTATCTCCGTTACCGTATATTTCGGGCTTATACGGCTCGATTTTTCAAACGGATAAACGAAATCAAGAACCTTTTTCAACGCATTTCGTGTTTTATCGTCGCCTTTTGACAGATAAAGTTCGTCTTTTGCGACTTTGTTCGGGTTTTCAACGGTCGGCTCCACGAAATCGATAAGCCCGTATAAACCGTCATCCATCGCCACAGCGTACGTAATCAGGTCGGAAAATCTCATTGACGAGATGACCGGCGTCGGGAAATCGAACTTCTTTTCAAGCGCTTTATTTGTCATTCCCGTGACGTAAATGCGGTTTTTCGCGCGCGTCAGCGCAACGTACAAAAGTCTTATGTTTTCGTCCGCTTCCCTGCGTTTCGCTTCCAGCTTTATTGCGGTATAGGCAAGCGAATCCGCCTTTAACCTTGTTTCCTCGTCAAAAAGTTTTATGCCAGCGCCGAGCGTCCTGTCAAAAACTATGTCGCTTTTTCTCACTTCGCCGCCCCAGCCTGCATCACACCTTGCAAGGAATACGACGGGGAATTCAAGCCCTTTGCTTGCGTGGATGGTAAGGATTTTTACCGCGTCCGCTTCGTCGTCGGGGTTTGTGCAATCGTCGTCGCCGCCGTTTCGTATCGCCGCCGCAAATGATTGCAAATCGGGATACGCCGCGCCGTCCGAAATAAATTTTCTGACCGCCGTCATATCGTCTTTTCCGTTTTCTCCGGCAAGGACGTATGCGTCGAACGCGGTCGTTCCGACCACTTCGTACAAGAAGTCTTTCACGCCGCAAAACGCCGCCCTTTTTCTTTCGTCCCACAAAAATGCCAGAGCGTTTCGGCATTTTTCCGAAAGTTCGTCAGGCTTTTCCGCGCACTTTTTCACGGCGTCGTAAACGAAATCGCTTTTATAATACTTCACGACCTTCGCGACGTCCTCATCCGAAAATTTTCCGAAGTGCGACCTTAAAAATCCGACGAACGCGATATCGTCCAGCGAGTTGTCAACCGCTTTTATAAAGCAGGAAAGTTCTTTTATATATCGTTTGCCCGCGCCTTCGATAAAGCCGTCGCTGGCGTAAGGAATACCGTTGTCGGTCAGCGCGCGCAAAAATCCGTCTGCGCCGCTTCCCCTTTTCCTGAAAAGCACCGCGATATCTTTGTATTCAAGCGGCAAGTTGTCGTTTTTGACATATTTTGAGCCGATTATTTTCTTGATTTCTTCGGCAACCGCGCTGCCTTCCGTATAACCGCTTATTTCGTCCAATGACGAGTTTCTTTCGTGCGACATTACGCTGTAAACGCCGGAAATTTCGGTTTCTTCGCGTGAAGGATCGTTTTTCACAAACATAATGCGCGCGTTTTTCGACATTTCGCCCGTGAACCCGTCTTTTATAAAAAGGCTTTCGTTCTTATAGTCGCACCCGCCGTGAGTGAGCGTCATTATCCCCGAAAACACGCGGTCGACAAATTCCAGAACGCCCTTTTCGCTTCGGAAGTTTGCGGTCATCGGCAGCGCGCGACCTTGCGACCTCCCCGTTTCAAACGACTTCTTTTTGTCGGTGAAAATTTTGGAGTCGGCGTTTCGGAAGGCGTAAATGCTTTGTTTGACGTCGCCGACCATAAACAGATTGCCATCGGTGATTTTCAACAAAATTTCTTCCTGCAACGGGTTGATGTCCTGATATTCGTCCACGAACACGAGCGAGAATTTTTGTCTTATTTCTTCCGCGCGGGATTCGTCTTTCAGAAGTTTCACGGCGTATTTCGACAAATCGGCAAAGTCGATTTTGTTTTCGCGTTTTTTAAGTCTTTCGTACTCGCGGTCGAATTCTTCGACGACGCGCATAACGACGCGCATAAACTCTTTTGCGTCGTCCACGTTATAGTTTGTGTAATCGACAAAAAGTTTTTCGGAAAGATTCTCGATTATTTCGGCGGTTTTGTCGCGAGCCGTCGCGACAAGCACCTTATCTTCGTCGGAAATTTTGGGTTTTCCTCCCCTGAAATTCGGCTTTACGTATCTTTCGATTATTTTCTTCGCGTCGTCGGAGTTTTGCATATCCGAAAGTTTTTCAAGGGTTTCCACAGAATGTCCGAGTGCGGCGGCGTAAACAGGCGCGCCTTCGAGCGAGGTCACGTCAATCGCTCTTCTTGCAAACGGCAAAGTTTCCGCCGCAAGGTCGCGATAAAAATCAAGGATTACTTTTCCGTAAACGCTGTCGGGGTTGTCGGTGACGCTTGAAAGCAGCATCGCCTTAAACTCGTCGGGACGCGGATTTATGGAAATCGCGTCGTAAATTCTCAACACTATTTCCGAAAGCGGGGTGTCGTCGACGATGCCCGACGCACGCGACGCAACGCGGATAAAGGCTTCCGCCTGTTTTTCGTATTCGTCGTTCATCACCTTTTTCAGGGCGCGGCGTTTCATATCCTTGGACTCGGTCTCGTCCATTTGCTGCGCTTTCGGCGAGATTTTAAGGTATTCGAAATTTTCCTTGATAAGTCTGCTTAAAAAGGAGTCCATCGTGCCGATTTCGGCAAACGGAAGGTTGTCGATTTCTTCGCGGATTTTGTCGACGTTTTTGACGTTTTCGTCCTTTGCGACGTCGAACAGCGCGTTGATGATTTTCAGTCGCATATCCGTTGCCGACGCTTTCGTGTACGACACGACGAGAATATCCTTGACAGGCACTCCTTTCACGACGTCGTCGACGATTTTTTTGACCATTACCGACGTTTTCCCGCTGCCTGCCGAGGCGTACACGAGAACGTTGCCGCTTGCGTCAAAGACGTTAATTTGTTCGTTCGTCCAATCAGTCATCTTCGTTCGTCTCCTTCTCGATGCGGCTTTCGATTTTGCCGCCGTTTGCAAGCGTCATAAGGTCTTCGGGCGAAGATATTTTCGGGAAGCCGTCGCGGACAAACCGTTCGTCGCCCTCGTACGGACACATATCCTTATAGTCGCAATAGCCGCACGCCTCTTTGAGCGGAGACGGCGCGACGTTGCCGTCCAGAATTTCGCCAATCGCCTGTTCGGACAGTTTTTCGGCGTACTTTTCAAACGCGAGAAATGCCGTATCCGCCACGACGTTTTTCCGACTGCCCGCTGTTCCGTCGTTTTTCAGCGAAACGGGAAGAAAGTCGCTGCTTTTACCTGCAACCAGCGTATTGTCCATCATCGTAATAATATCGGGATTATTTATTATGAATCCGCTCATTTTGAAACGGTTTTTGCCTTTTGTTTTATACCCAACCGAAACGGGCTGATAAAGCATGCCGACGGGGTATTTCAGATCCTTGTTTTTCGCGGCGTCCATATATAAAACGGGCTGGATTTTTTCGCCGCTGTAAATGTCTTTAACCGAAAGATTTTTTTCGTAACTCTTATAATCGATTATCGCGAAATACCCGTCTTTTTCGTCGATGCGGTCGATACTTCCGACAAGGACGTACTCTTTTCCGTCCTTTTTGATTTTAAGCCCTTCGAAATTCGCCTCGCCCTTCTTTCCGATTTTCGCTTCCGCAAGGTACGGTTTGAAGTCGGATTTTTGGAACTGCGCGGCGATTTCCTTGCAGATTTTCGCGCCTTCCTTTTTCACGCGGTCGAAAGAAAGCTTGTTTTTCGCGGCGTCGAACTGCATAAAATCTGGGGATTCGAGCTGTTCTTTCACGGCGCGGTCGCAAACGCTTGCGATAATCTCGTCCGTCGGGTTTTCGTATGCCTTTTCTTTCACGAACTTTTCCATGATCGCGTGCATGAGCGTGCCCGTTTCAAGTGTACGAAGCACACCTTCTTCGCGCGGTTTCAGCCTTATGCCGTAGCGCAAAAACTGTTTGTACGGACAGGCGAAATACGTTTCCAGCTGGCTTGCCGAAAACACGCCCCGATCGAGCGACGTGTTGATTTTCACGCTTTCTTGCGAGTCGGACGTTTCAATAAGTTTTTCGACGTAAGATTTTTCTTCGTCGGGCAATAGCGAAAAGAAACTGCCGGCGTCGACTTTCGATTTTGCGGATTTCGACAGCAGAAGTTTGTATTTGCCGTTTTCGTAAGTTGCCGTGTCAAAGGCGTACTCTTTCAACTCCTCATCCTTGGTCAACGCGCGTTTTTTGTCGGTGCGAACGGGCGAAAGCGGTCTGCCGCCGACGGTGAAGTAATCCGTCATCGACGCGACAAACGCCGCCGCGCGCCCTTCCGTTCCCTTGAAATTTACGGGATACGACACGACGACTTTTTCGGGCTTTGTCAGAAGGGATATGAGTTCAAAAGCGTTGTTTTTCACGCTCTCTTTCTTCGACGGGTATAAATCGAGCCCGTTTTTCAGAAGGCTTTCTTCTTCCTTTACGCCAAGCACGGCAGTATTTGCGACAGAACGCGGCACAAGTCCTTCGACCGCCCCGCACACGTACATTATTTTTATTCCGTCAAAGAAACTTTCGTCGCTTTGTCCGACGTAAACGCTGTCGAGATACATCGGCACAAGCGCGACTTTGACGTTTTCAAACACTCCTTTCAAGGTTTCCGAAAACTCATAAAGCGAGAAAGTCGTGTCTTGTAAGACGACCTGCATTTCGTCGACGATATCAACGAACTTATCGTAAAACTGTTCGGCAGCCTTGCTTTCGACGGTTTTGATTTCGTCCGAGACGGTTTCCGAATACTCCTTGATTTTTTCGTTTTCCAAAAAAGCGTTAAGCGCGGCGACGTATTCTTTGACGTCCTTTCCGTCAAGCCCCGAAAAAGGCGCGGTTACGTCGAATATGCGTTTTCTGACGCTTTCCGCCGCTTCGTTTTTAAATTTTTTGCAAAGTTTGTTTGAAAGCGCGTTTTTCAGCACGTAATTTTCAAAAAGCTGCACGCTTTCGTACCCTTCCGGGGTTTTGTAAAACAGCGGATTTTTGATAAGCGCATTGACGTCCGAAAAATCGAAGCCGTCGGACGCGCACCTGATCGCCGACAAAATATATCTTGCCTGCGGCGCGGACGAAAAAGGTATTTTTTTGTCCAGAAAATAAGGCACGTCGTATCGCGTAAAGACGTTTCTGACGTCGTTTTCGTAGTCGTCCGACGACGGCACGACGACGGCGAAGTCCTTGTATCTCAGTTTTTGTTCGATTACCGCGCGGCGAATATTTTTTGCGACGTATTCCATCTCGTCCATGATGTTTTTCGCCTCGATAATCTCAACTTTCCCGTCGGTTTCGACGGAAGGAAGTTTGGCGTATGAAAACAGGTTTGAAAGTTGTTTTTTGACGTTATCGAGCCCGACGAAAGCGTACGTTACGTCGTATGCGATATTCGCGTCCGAAAGCCCGCTTGTGAGTTTTTTGAAAGCGCGGCTCGGGTACAGTCTTTTGTTTTTCGCGTCGTCATCGGGCGCGATAAGCCCTATCGTCACGTTCCTTGCGTGGACGAAAAGACGGAAAATTATCTCATACTGAGTTGCGGTGAAATCGGGAAATCCGAAAATATATACGTCGGCGTCCGAAAAGTCGTCGCCGATGCCCGCAGAAAACGCTTCGAGCCGCGAGGTCGAATCAATAAACGATTTGTGCAGTATTTCAAGATATTTTTCGTAAATAATACCGACGTCTTTCAGTTTCTCGTCGTCGACCGCCAACGTGTTTTCGGCATTGACGCCGCTGTTTCGAAGAGCGGTGATGACGGCGTACATTTCCCTGGGGAAAGTCACGTCGTCAACGTCTTTATAAACGGTAAGGTCGTTTTTCACCTCGTCGATTGCCCTTTTCAGCAGCATGACCGAGCCTTCGGGCGTCAGACACTTCACGTTTTTCCCGCGCATTGCTTTCACGGCAAGTCGCATAAACGACGTAACGTCCACGTCGAATGTCGAGGTCAGCCCGAGTTTTTTTAAGATATTCCTTTCAAAAGCAAGTGAAAACTTGTCGGGTACGATGACGATTTGCCTGCCGTTTCCGACGTTTTTTGCGATAAGCCGATACATATTGTCGGCGGAAAAACCGAACGTGTTTGAAAGAATGAATTTAACGCTCATAATCAATAAATAAAATAAGGTATAAATATATAATAATTATACATTACTTTTATCGTTAAAGCAACGCGCGCGCACAAAATACTTTATATATGCTTTGCTTTTTTTCGGAAGTATGTTATACTATCCGATATGAAAAAGGTTATTCTTGTTATTTTAACGGTAATTATTGCGTCGGTTCTTGCGTTTTCGCTTACCGCGTGCAACAGCAACGTCGCGACGGACAAACTTTTGCGCCTTAACTGGTGCGACGGCGGCTTTACGGAAACGTTTACTTATTCGGTATCCGGAAAAGTCGGCGAAACGCTCGTTACGGGCACGCTTACTCTCACCATTAAACCTGCCGGAAGCGGCTACGTCATCGAAAGACAACAAACGATGGACGACGGCACCACAATTAACGGCAGCGTCAGCTTTTCGAAATCGGGCAGTTTCCTGCCGTCCGAAAGCGTGCTGACCACCGAAAAAGGCGGCGTCAAGACAACGCAGAAAGTCGTCTACGACGGCAAAAAAGTCAGGTTTTATCAAGCTGACGGCGACACGATTCCCGAAGGAACGGCGGCATCCGAACACGATATTTCTTCGCCCTACTATGACAATATGCAGTTTTACACGATTATCCGTGGCGCGAGTTTCGACAAAAAGTTCAACCTTGCATTCAACACTTTTGCCCCGGGTGAAAACAACGTCGTGAAACTTCAATGCTCCCTGGGCGCAACCGAAAACAAGGGATACACGATCGGCGGCGAAGCAAACTCAACGGATTGTCAGGTCGTATATATCGCCCTTACTTCCGCCCCCGTTTCGACAAATCAGGCGTTCCGCGCGTACTACGCAAAGTCGGAAATCGCGCTTTCAAACCACTATAAACTCAAACAAACGCTTGTGGAGTTCGTGGAAGGCAATTTCACCTATACCTTAAAAGACGCGTCCGCAACCAAGGCATAATAATTTCATAAAACGAACCACCTCGCCGTATATTTATTGTATGGCGAGGTTTTATTTTGCCCCGAACGGGCTTATCGTTGCAAACAACGCGTCGCACGACGCGCCTTTCTCGATTGAACAAAACGACGGCGCGATTATGCTTTTTGCCGCAAAGGAAAATTGCGAAAACGAAATATACGTGCCATCCTTCGCCGTCATCGACGTGAAAAATACCGTGCGGGTTTATGGCTCGGCGCAACTTATCGACTGGCAAAACGGCGCGTACGACGTGATTATCGAGCCGCAAAAGTACTTTGAATACGCCCCGCCCGTCCCTATCGCGCAAAACTCGACGACTTATAACGGCGACGAAATACTTGTGACGATATATAAAGACACGAAAACCCGTGCTATTTTCGAGTGCTCGGGCGGCGTAAAGACGGTGGAAATCCCGCCTCTTTCTTCCCCGAAAATTTCCTTTTCCGAAACAAAGGAAGGACTGCTCTTAGTGATTTCGGGAACCGCTAAAATACAATACGTCCTCGTCATGCTTTTTGACGGCGGCTTCCGAAAACTGTTGTCGGTCGAAGCGGACGACGTGTCGTTTTCGTACGCGGGCGTAATTGCGACCGAATATCTGAAAGACATGCTCTCCCGCGTGAAAACCACGACGTATTCGTTTTCGGGCGCGGCGGTAAAAAGCAAAACCGAGTTTTCGTATCTTCAAGACCGCGTTTATCCCGACGAACTTATCCCTTATTTGTTTTTGGAATCGCTTGCCGCGAAAGACTTTGAAAAAGCGACGGCGTGTCTTGCGCCGGATATCAGGGAAAGCCCCGAAGTTTTTTTGGATTATTTCAAGCCTTTTGACGATATTTCGCCGATAAAACACCAAAACGCGCAAAAAATAAGCGACCTTAAAAAAGTCGCTTTGATTTCTTATTCAGCCGAGCCGATTATCACGCCCCGCGTGTTCGATTTCACAGTAAAAGACGGATTTATAACCGATATAAACTGATTACTTTTTCTTGCTTCTCGATCCGCCGAAAATCGCGATGATCCTGAGCATTTGCAAAAGTGCCATCGCAAAACTCATGACGTAAGTCATGCCCGCCGCGCGAAGCATTGCGTTGACCTTCTTTTCGTCGCGGGCGTCGATAACGCCGTAATCGACAAGGTTTTCGCCCGCCCTTCTCGACGCGTTAAACTCAACGGGAAGAGTGATGAGCGTGAACAGCGCGTACAATGCGTAGCACGCGATTCCCAGGAAAAACAGTATGCTCGACGCGGGATTCTGGCTTAAAAAGATTTCCAGCAGTATGCCGATGAGAAGAAGAGGCACAGCCGCTTTCGATGTAACGACGCAAGCGGGAACAAGCGCGCCGCGAAGTTTCATCGGCGCATAGCCTTCCGCGTGCTGTATCGCGTGTCCGACCTCGTGCGCGGCAACCGCAACCGCGGCGATAGTATTGCCGTCGTGCACTTTCGGCGACAACGAAACGACGTTGGTTTTCGGGTTGAAGTTGTCGGTGAGATTTCCTTCGATTCTCACGATTGCGACGTCGAAAAGCCCGTGTTCGTCCAGAATTTTTCGTGCGGCTTGCGCGCCCGTAAGCCCCGAAAGATTGTTTTCCTTTGAGTACTTTGCAAACCTGAACTGAACGACGAATCCTGCGATCAGCGTCAGCACGACAAGCGGGATAATTGCAATTGTAGTATATAAATATAAGTCTTCCATACTTATATTATACAATAATAAGTGCGCGTTTTCAAGCGGCTACGACACGTTTTTAAGCTCCCCTTTCAATTTTTCGACAAGTTTATTTATTTCGTCCTGACTGATTGAAAGTCTGTCCGCTTCTTCCATAAGTTGTTTTTCGGCGTCGGTGGCGTCGTCGGTCAGTCGTATCCCGAAATCTTTGTTGAGAATAGCCTCGATTTTCAAGGACACGTCGGTAACCGTGCTTTCGACGATTGCGGCGTCGGTGTCGAAGCCGTATTTCCTTTTCAATTCGTCGTACGCGCTTGTCCATTTCGCCTTAAAAATTTTCAGCCTTTCGGTTTCCAGCGCGTATTGAAGTTTCATATCCGTTTTGATGTCAAACGCTTTTTTCGTCGCGACGGCAAGCACGTTCTTGACCTCGTCCTCGCATTTTTTGTACTTTTCGACTTCCGACGCAAGTCTTTGATTTTCATCTTTCAGCCCGTCGACGAGCGCGACCTGCGCTTCCAGCACCTCGATGCGCCTTGCGTCTTTTTGAAGTCTTTCGTCGACCTCGCATTTTTTGTAACCGTTAAGTTCCGTTTTGAACGTTAAATTTTTTTTACCCACAAAAAAACCTCCGTGGCTATATTGTAACCGACGAAGGTCTTTTGAAGTTTTGAGTTTTTTGTCGAAAAACGACGATAATTATCTGTTTTTGCTGTTTTTCGTGAGCATTTTGATTTTGAGATTGTAAAGGTTGTCGGAAAGGTCGACCTTGTATTCCTGCGTGTTCACCGTCCTTAAATACTCGGGGTAAAAATGCGCGATTTCGTTGTCGGCATATTTTGCGATTTCTTCAAGCGTCGGCAGTTTATACACTTGTTTTCCGCCCTTGAACACCGTAACCATCAGTTCTCTCACGCTGTATTTTTCAAACGTGGTTTTCTTCCACGGGTATTGCGGGTGGAAAATCGTCAAAGGTTTATCCGTGTCGATTTTGTCCTTTTTGAGCGCGATAAGGTCGGCTTTTGCAAAGCCGTTTTCGTCGTAAATCCTGAAAATCTTTTTAAGCCCCGGATTGGTGATTTTCGCCTGGGTGTCGGACAGTTTGATTTTGGGCACGAGTTTTCCGTTTTCTTCGATTGCACAAAGTTTGTAAACACCGCCGAGCGAAGGCGCGTCGTAACTTGTGATAAGGCGGGTGCCTATGCCGAAAAGGTCGATTTTCGCGTCCTGCGCTTTCAGACTCAGCAAAACCTGCTCGTCGATGTCGTTTGAAACGCAGATGATGCAGTCGGAATGTCCCGCGTCGTCCAGCATTTTGCGCGCTTCTTTGGAAAGATACGCAAGGTCGCCGCTGTCAAGCCTGATCCCGAGAGGTTTATATCCTTTTTGTTTGAGCTCGTCAAAGACTTTGATTGCGTTGGGTACGCCGCTTTTTAAGGTGTCGTAAGTGTCGACAAGCAGCATGCACCCTTCGGGATAAAGTTCCGCATACGCGCGAAACGCCGTCAGTTCGTCGGGGAAAGACATAACCCAGCTGTGGGCGTGCGTGCCTTTCACGGGGATACCGAACATTTGTCCGGCAAGCACGTTCGAGGTGCTTCTGCAACCGCCGATATACGCTGCCCTTGCGCCGTAAATGCCTGCGTCGGGACCTTGCGCGCGCCTTAAACCGAACTCCATAATTTTCGCGTCGGTATTCTGGCAAAGCCTTGCCGCTTTCGTCGCGATGAGCGTCTGATGATTAAGCACGCAAAGTATCGCGGTTTCCAGAAGTTGCGCCTCGAAAAGGGGCGCTTTGATTGTCAATATCGGCTCATACGGGAAAATAATCGTACCTTCGGGCACGGCGTAAATATCGCCCGTGAATTTGAAGTTTTTCAACCTTTCGATAAATTCTTTTCCGAAAACGTTCAGCCCGTCGAGGTAATCGAGGTCTTCCTTGTCGAAGTGCAGATTGTTGACGTAGTCCACGACTTGTTCCAGCCCCGCGCACATTGCGTATTCGAGCTTGTTTCCGCCACGATAAAAAACGTCGAAGCACGCCTCGTTGTCGGCGATGCCCTCTTTCAGATATCCGTTCATCATCGTGAGTTCGTAAAAGTCGGTAAGCAAGGTTAAGTTTCTCATATTTCTCCTTTAATCGTCGGAAGCGAGCATTTCCTCGACTTCCAGCGCGGCCTTATCGTGGTCGAGTTTTTTAAGTCCGTGTAAATAATACCAGATACCCAAAGCGGTGAACGTGGGTATAACGATGACGCAGGCGATTTTCGTCGACAAAAGTCCGTCCACGCGCAAAAAGTCAAGGATAAGACGAATCACGCAGTACCATACGCCGTAAAAGAAAACGAGCGCGCCGTTCACTTTGTTTTTGCGCCACAGACAATACGTCAAAATCGCGCCGATGAAATTATAGACCGATTCGTACAAAAAAGTCGCCTGATACCAACCCGCCCCGTTCACGGCGTGCGCCGCGTCGATATAAACCGAAAACGGCAGCCCGAAAAGTTTCTCGTTGGTGACAAGTTGTCCGTAGGCTTCCTGATTGCAGAAATTGCCCCATCTTCCGATTGCCTGACACAACAGCACAATCGGCACAAGCATATCGAGTATCGTGCCGAGTTTGATTTTTTTCCTTTTGCAGAAGATAAACGCGCCCAAAACGCCGCCGACCATACCGCCGTAAATGGTGATACCGCCATCCCAGATCGCGATGCAGTTTACGAAGTCGTCCCACGACTCGATGGGGAAATATCCGTATTCCTTATTGTTTGCAAATACGTAAATAATACGCGCGAAAACTATGCCCAGCGGAATTACCCACAGGAAAAGTTCCAGCGTGTCGTCGGAAGAAATGCCTTTCTTTTTTGCCATGAAAATAAGAATGATAAGCCCCAGCACCATCGCGCACGTGATTATAAGCCCATACCACCTTACTTCAAGATTCCCGATGCGGAACGCCACGGGATTTATATTCATAAGAACGTCGTATAACATCAGAATTCGACGCGACAAGCGCCCTCCTGTCTTATTGAAAGTTTATAAACGTGCTCCGCGCCGAAAACTTCGCTCATATGCTCGACGTATTCGTGCGTTTCCGCCTTTTCGACAAAAGCGATAATCGTCCCGGCAAAGCCGCCGCCGTGCACGCGCACCGCTTTCACGCCCGTGACGTGTTGCGAAAGCACGATACCCAAAGGTATGCGCTGAACCGTATCCGCAGGAACGTAGCAGTTTTGCAGAAGTTTGAAACTGCTGTCGCCGCTTTCGTTTACGATTTTGTAAAAAGCGTCGGCGTTTTTCATATTGATTGCGGAAACCGCCTTATCGACGCGCAGATTTTCGTCAAAGAAGTGCATCGCGCGCATAATCGCCCTGCCCGAAACTTCGTTTTGCAGCGCGGGAATCGCGTCCAGAAATTTCTGATAATCGACAAGCCTTAAATACTTTTCCGAAAACTTTTCGGAAACTTCTTCCATTTCCGCGCGGATTGCGGCGTAGTCGGAAGTAAGGTCGGCGTGATTGCCGCCCGTATTCGTGATGACGATGTCGGTGTCGGTGAACGGATACTGCACTCCGAGCACAAAGGGATTTTCAACGTTTTCGAAATCAATCATCGAAACGCCGCCCAAAGATATCGCCGACTGATCCATAAGTCCGCACGGCTTTAAGAAATAAACGTTTTCCGCATATTGCGACGCCTGCGCCTTTTTCATTTTCGACACCGCGCCGTCGTTGTAAAGTACGTTGAAGATTTCGGCAATCAACAGTTCAAACGAGGCAGACGAAGAAACGCCCGCCGCCGCAGGAACGCACGAAGTAACGCTTGCCGTAAATCCGCCGACGTTGCAGCCGTTATCGACAAAGTATTTCGCAATGCCTTTCACAAGGGCTTTGCTGTTGCCCGCCTCGCTTTCGACGAAAGAAAGGTCGTCAAGGCTTTGTTCAAACGGGGCGTATCCTTCGGAATTGATTCTGACGATATTGTCGTCGGTTTTCGTCACGAACGCAAGCGTATCGACGGAGATTGCCGCCGTAAGCACTTTCCCGTGGTTATGATCGGTATGGTTGCCGATAACTTCGATCCTGCCGGGGCTTGAAAAGAATTCCCCTTCCGCAAGGTTGAAATTTTCAACGTGAGCAAGGTAAAGATTTTTGTATCTTTCGGTCTGACCTTCCGCCGAGCCGTAAAGATTGGTTACTGTTTTTTCAAACTCCGACGAACAAGTAATTTCGTCGATCGACGTGATTTTTTGCATATTACCCGTAAATCCGTTGCATATTTCCCCGAATTACATTAAAATAAATTTGCTTTTTCGGGAATAACGATAAGGCGATTATAACACAATCGTATAATAATTGCAATTATTATAAGGAGTTTTGACGATGACAAACGATATTAAAGTTGTTATTGAAGAATTGCTTTTTTACGCAGGCAAAAACCTCGATATGTACGAGGAAGATTATATTCTGAGAAGGAATAATCTTCTGGACCTTCTGAAAGTGGACGCACCCGCCGACGCGCCCGTCGATAACTGCCGTCCTTTGCAGGAAATTCTGGACGACGTCAACGAATACGCAGCGGAAAACCACCTTGCCGAAGAATGGGAAAAAATCAACTTCGAAACCCGCGTCATGGGGCTTCTTATGCCGATGCCGTTTCAGGTTATCACCACGTTTGAACAACTTGCCGCAAGCGAGCCCGCTCTCGCGACGAAATATCTTTACAACCTGTCCGTCAACAGCAATTATATAAGGAAAGTCGACATCGACAAAAACATCGGCTGGAAAGTCGCGAATCCGCGCGGCGATATTATGATTACCATAAATCTCAGCAAGCCGGAAAAAGACCCGAAAGCCATTCTCGCCGCGAAAAACGCGCCGCAGACCGCTTACCCCAAATGCATGCTCTGCAAGGAATGCGTCGGGTTTTCGGGCAACGCCGCACGCCCTGCCCGTCAGACTCTTCGTACGATTCCGATTATCCTCAACAATGAGGTGTGGCATTTCCAGTTTTCGCCATACGTATATTTTGAAAACCACTGTATCGCGCTTTCGGACGAACATCGCCCGATGCACATCGACGCCGATACCTTTGAAAGAATGTTCGACTTTGTGGAACTCTTCCCCGATTACTTCATCGGCAGCAACGCGGATTTGCCCATCGTCGGCGGCAGCATTTTGTCGCACGACCATTATCAGGGCGGCAGTAAGGTATTGCCCGAAATGAGCGCGCCGTCCAAAAAGTTTTTCACCCACAGTTCCTTTGAAAACGTCAAAGTGTCGATTGTCGACTGGTACAACAGCGTGATCCGCCTTGAAGGAAAGGACAGGAAAGAAGTGAAAGAACTTGCCGCGCATATCCTCAAATGCTGGCGCGAATACAGCGACAAAAACGTCGATATTTCCGCAAAGACAAGAAACGAGCCGCATAACACCGTTACGCCGATTGCAAGGTTTAACGACGAAAATCATTACGTAATCGATATGATTTTGCGAAATAACCGCACAGACAAGGCTCACCCTTTCGGTATTTTCCACCCCACGGAAGACCTGCACAACATCAAAAAAGAAGGCATCGGAATTATTGAGGCTCTGGGACTTTTCATTCTTCCGGGGCGTCTTGCGTCCGAGGCGCACGGTATCCGCGATATATTAACCGGCAAAACCCCGCTTGACTTCAAGGCATTGTCAGACGAAAGCAATCCTTTGAGCAAGCATATCGGCATGATCGCGCAGCTTGCAAACGACTTCGGCACAAGTCTTACAGAAGAAGAAGCGGCAACCCGCGTCACCGATTACATCAACGACGCCTGCGTCCGTATTCTCGATTGCACGGCGGTGTTCAAGCACGATGAAAAAGGCGAGCAGGCGTTCGACCGCTTTATGACCTACTGCGGATTTTAATATGAAACTCTGGATAAAAACTTACGTCGGTGACAAAATCACAAACTCGATAGTTTTGTCGAAAAAAGGCGTTTCGCGCGACGTTTTCGATGAAATGCTGAAAGAAGCGGTTGACGCTTTCGACCTGTCGACGCCCGTCGTATTGTCGCAACACTTTCACCATTTCGCAAATTACAACAGCGTGAAATTTCTGCCCCGTGACTTTGTGGAGCCCGTCGATTTCGACAAGCTCGTCGTGGAGAACGTGAAAGAAGACTGATTACTTAAAAACGAAAGGGACTGTTCGCAGTCCCCTTTTTTTACGCTTAATATTCTTCGACGATTTCCGCAAAGTAAAAGTTGTGGTAATCGGGCTTTTCGCCGTATGCTTTTTTCACGAAAAGCGAAATTTCCTGTCCCGAAAAATTCATGACCTGCAAAACCTTGCATTCGTAATACGCCCCGCACCCGTCGATAACGTAAGTGTTCACTTTTTTTGCGGGCGTGATTTTAAGAGAAAGGTCTTTCACCTTATCGCAATCCCTTCCCGACTTCGTGCCGCAATACAAAAGTTCTTTTTTGTACTTATCGCCGAACGGTACGCATAACGTGAATTCCTGTTTCTCGTCGATAATACCTTTTGTGAATCTGCTGTCGCGCACGGGGACAACCGCAACCTTTTTGCCCCACATTTCGCCGAAGAAGCCCCAGCTTGCGGTCATAACGTTCGGTCTTTCGCCCGCGACGACGAAACAGCCGTGCGTTGTATAGTTTTTCAGCATTTCTTCCGCATTTTTGTATTCTGCCATAAATATCTCCTTAAAAGTGTTGTCAATTTAAGTTTTTTGTGTTATAGTGCGCTTGATGGTTTTCGGAAAACACATCAATAAAAAAACCGAGGTGCTTTGTGAAAAGGATTCCCGTTAAAAAAATCGCTTATTCCGCCGTGGTCGCGGCAATGTATTTCGCGCTGACCTTATTACTGCAACCCATATCGTTCGGTCCCGTCCAGTTCAGGCTGAGCGAAGCGCTTGTCATGCTTCCTTATATTATGCCCGAAAGCATTCTGGGGATAACGATAGGTTGCGCCGCCGCAAACGCGTTTTCGACCTTCCCCGTGTACGACGTGATTTTCGGCTCGCTTGCGACGCTTATTGCCGGCATACTGACGTCAAAGATTAAAAACGCCTGGCTTTCCGGGTTGCCGCCGGTACTTCTCAACGCGCTTGTGCTGCCGCTTATGTGGTATCTTCTGGGCACGGACGCGGCGTACTGGGTAAATCTTATTTCGATTACTCTGTCCGAAGCGGTCGTGATATTCTTCATCGGCGTGCCGCTTGTTTTGCTTATCAAAAAGAAAGTGCCGTCGCTTGTGACGAGGAAAGCTTTTCTTGACGAAACCCCCGCCGACGAAACAAAAGAGAACTGACGCATTTGTGTCGGTTTTTTTTGTTATCACAATATATTGTGAATTTTCAAAAAGCGCGTATTTTTGCTTACCGTTCACGCGCGATTCGTGCTATACTTTCACTTACCGTTTATTATACGCCTTTGTAACGAAAATTACAAGGTCGATTTTTTTTGAAAGGGTTATAAAAATGTCGTTTTGCAAGTTTTCAAGCGATTATCTGATGGAGTCGTTCACGCTCGTCGATAATCTTTTTATGAATGAATATCTGCCCTATGCCGAAGAAGGGTACATAAAGGTATACCTTTATGGGTTATATCTTTGCACAAATCCGTCGGGACGCGACAACTCGGTTGAAAGTTTCGCGAAAGTCCTTGATATGGACGAAGATAAAATCCTTGAAATTTTCAAGTATTGGCAGGATCAGGGGCTTTTGGAAATCATTTCCGTGAACCCGCTGGAAGTCAGATATTTGTCGATAAAAGGCGCAAAACAGCCCCCGAAAAAGTACGCTTCGGGAAAATTCGCCGACTTCAACGTGGAGGCGCAACGACTTTTCAACACCCGTCAGATTATGCCCAACGAGTATTTGCAGTACTACGACGTGATGGACAGCACGAAAATTCAGCCCGACGCAATGCTTATGATTATCCAGTATTGCATCAACTATAAGGGCACGACCGTGCGCTATCCTTACATCAACGCCGTTGCAAGAAACTGGGCGCGCGAAGGCGTAAGGACTGTCGAGGACGTGGAGGCGAAACTCAACGAGTTCAACTCTCTTGACGAAGATATGCGCTCTCTTATGCGCGCTCTCGGTCGCCGCGGTTCAACCGATATCGAAGAAAAACAAATGCTTGTCAAATGGACGAAAAACTGGGGCTTCGATATGCCCGCGATACTTTTTGCGGCAAAACAATGCAAAAACAAAGGCGGCTTCAAAAAACTGGACGCCGTCCTGGACGAATATTACCGTCTGAATAAGTTTACCGAGTCCGAAATGAGCGAGTACGTCAAGGAACGCGAACATTACCACGACCTTGCCGTAAAAATCAACCGCACGATCGGCGTGTTTTACGACAGCCTGGATTATATTATCGAAACGTACGTCAGCCCGTGGCTTTCAAAAGGCTTCGACGACGACGCCCTGCTTGACATCGCGAAATATTGCTTCACTTCAAACGTCAAAACCTTGCAGGGTATGAACCTGACCGTCATGCACTTTTATAAGGAAGGCTGCATCACGTCCGAATCCATACGCGATTACATCGACAGACAAATCCAGAACGACGAGTTCATCAAAAAAGTTCTGTCGCTTGCCGGGACAAACAGGTTCGTTTCGCAAAACGACCGCGAATATTACCGCGTATGGTGCACCGAATGGGGCATGCCCGACGACCTTATTCTGTACGCCGCGGAACTTGCCGCAAACAGCCGCTTCCCACTGCAATTTATCAATAAGCAACTTGCAAAGTGGCACGACGCGCGCATAACCACGCTGGAACAAGCCAAAAAATCGGCAATCGCCGTCGAAAATCCGAAGTCGTCGGCGAAAAACTTCACGGAACGCGAATACACCAAGGAACAACTTGACAGCATCTTCAAAAACGTTCCCGACATCGAGGAATACGACATATGATGAAAAGCGGAAAAATCGTCCTTGCCGTTAAGGACGAATACAAATTGAAACACGACCGCGCGGTCGAAGTCGCCGACAATAACCTTGCCCACGCAATGGAAAACGACGATTTCAGACGCATAACAAAGGAGCTTTCTTCTTTGAACTTCGACGTCGTATTAAAACAGGCGAGAAAACAGGACGCGTCGGACGAACTTCAAAAAATAAAACTTCTTGCAAAGGAGCGCGCCGCAACCCTTAAAAGTATGGGCATGCGCGAAAGCGACTTTTTGCCGAAATTCGACTGCGAAACGTGCAACGACACGGGCGTGCTTTCGGGCAAATTCTGCGATTGTTTCAAAAAGCGTTATTACGAAATTTTATGCGATTATCTCGGCATCGGACAAATCCGAAACGTCACGTTTTCCGACATGGATTTTTCAAAAATCAAGGACGCGAAACAAAGAAAAAAGTTGGAGTCCAACTATAAACTTTTCAAAAAATATTGCGACAAATATCCTTCCGTGAAATATAAAAACGCCCTCATAATGGGCGGCACGGGCGTCGGCAAAAGTTATCTTATGTACGCCGTCGCAAACGAGTTTATGAAAAACGGATTCAGCGTTTTGTACGTTTCGGCAATCAAACTGAATTCCCTTATGCTGTCGTACCACACGTCGTTCGTGTCGGAGCGCGACGTATACCTTGCCGACGTCATCGACTGCGACCTGCTTATCATAGACGATTTGGGAAGCGAGCAAAAAATCAAAAACGTTACCGACGAATATCTCTTAAAGATACTTGACGAGCGCGAAAAAGCCGATAAACCCGTGTTTGTGACAACAAACCTCAACGAAGAACAACTCAAAAACTCTTACAACGAGCGCGTTTTCTCACGACTTTTCAACGTGAACAAAACGATTATTTCCAACATTGACGGCAACGATTTAAGGCTTTTCTGATATTTCGTCTGCTACTTTCAATGCGGACGCAACCGCCCACATTATGTTGTAGCCGCCCGAAAGCCCGTCGATATTGAGAATCTCTCCGCCGACAAAAAGACTATTAACGCCCTTGATTTCAAGGGTGTTTTTATTTACGCACGACGCGTCGATACCGCCGCTCATAACCTGTGCAAGCGACTTATCGGAAACGCCCGTGATTTTAATTCTGAAATCGGAAACGACGTCGGCAAGTTTATTAAGGTTTTCGTCGGTCGCTTTCGCACTTCCCTGTATGCCCGCCATATTCAGAATCTGTTGCGCGATCATCTTATGGAACGCACCCGAAAGCAGTTCCCCGACGTCATTTGAAAATTCTTTCAACCTTTTCAGTATCAAAAAAGTTTCGTTATTGTTTTCATTCAGAAAGTTTAACGAAAGATATGCGTTTTTCGGCGCGCCGAGACGCGCATAGTACGCCGAATTATTGAACGTCGCAATGCCCGACAGTCCGAACGACTTGAACAGTACCTCACCGTATTCTTCGTGCACGACCTTGCTATTAACGATTAAGCCGACCTTTGCCTTTACCCTGACGCCGTTCAGCCCTTTGATGTACGTCGTGTCGGTTGAAAGCGGCGCAAGCGACGGCGTAAACTTCCTGACGTTTGCAAAGTCCGAAAGAACGCCCGTGGAATCGTACCCGAATCCTGCGTTGCTGCCCGTCGCGAAAAACACGTTTTTCCCGTAATAATCAACGTCGCAGGAAACCTTGAACACGTCGTTTTGTTTCGAAATTTTCGTGACGAGTGCAGACGTTTTAACTTCAACCCCGTTTTTTTGAATCGCACGGCGATATGCGTCAAGCACAGTGTTTGCCGACTCCGACAGCGGATAACCCCTGCCTTCTTCGTCAAACCGCATAAGCAGTCCCAGACTTTCAAAAAACCGTTTGATTTCAAAAAAACCGTACTTTTCAAACGTTGCCGAAACGAAATTCTCGTCGTTATATTTCCCGACGTCGAAGTTTTCGTTCAGGAAATTGCACTTCCCCGCGCCCGTCGACAGCAGTTTTTTGCCGATTCTGTCGTTTGCGTCCAGAATCAGAACGCTTTTGTTTTTAACGCGTGCGGCAGCGGTCATTCCGCCGATACCGCCGCCAACGATAATAAGGTCGTAAATTTTCATAATTCAAAAAAATTCCCCACGGCTTTCGCCGTGAGGAAGTATGCTTAATTTCGATTAAGCGGTGTATTCGACGATCGTGTACTTGGTGCCGAGTACCGCCTCGAAAGTGGTTCTGTAGCCCTGTCTTACGCTGATCTTCGCTCCTTCGGTTGCGGTGAAGATGTCACCCGTGAAGACGGGAACGGTCTTGCCGGTAAATCTTACTTCGAGACCGGTCGCGCAAAGAGCGAAAGCGTCCTCGCCGACAGTCTGAATATTTTCGCCGAATTCGACGTATTCAAGATCCGAGCAGCCATAGAATGCCGTCGCGTTAAGTTCGACAAGCGACGAAGGAAGAATAACCCTTGTCAGAAGCGAGCAGCCGCCGAATGCCGAGTAGCCGATCGTTTGCAGCGTTTCGTTGGATTCAAACGTGAGCGACGTAATGCCGCGGCAGCCGTCGAATGCCGAGTCGCCGATTGCGACGACCGATGACGGTATCGAAACTTTCTGAATAAGCACGCAACCGTTGAACGCGTTGCTGCCGATGTATTCGATGCCGCTTGACACAAACGTAATCGCCCTTAAACTTATGCAGTTTCTGAACGCGCCGTCGTCAACCGCCGCGATTCTTGCAGTGATATCCGACAAGGTCACGCAGTTTCTGAACGCTTCTTGTCCGACGTAAATGCTTGCGTTTGCGCTCATAGTGACGCTCTTCAACGCTTTTGCGTTTCTGAACACGCCTTCTACAAACTTGGTCACGCCGCTAAGGTTAATCGTCGCAAGCTGTCCGCAGTTTTCAAACGCCGATACGCCGATGGTGTTGACGCCCTTAGTGGTGTTCACGTCGACGTTATTAAGGCTTGTGCTGCCGAAGAACGCTCTGTCGCCGATTGTACGAAGCGCGGCGGTCTTGTTGTCTGCGCCGTCCATCGTCGTGAAAGTAGCAAGCGCCGTGCAGTTTTCGAATGCGGAGTTGCCGATACGTGCGATGAAGTACGGCAGAGTTACCGTCGTCAAAGACGTGCAATCCATAAACGCGCCGTCGCCGATTGTCGTAACAAGACCTGCCGGGTCGTAAGCCGTGGTTGTCGGTTCTTCGCCTCCCGTCGGTTCGGGCGTAATGAATTTCGCATTTGCGACGAAGTTTACCGTTGTAAGAGCCGTGCAGCCCTTGAATGCGTACGAGTCGAGCGTGCCGAGGTTTTCAGGCAGATTGAGCGTTACAAGCGCCGTGCAGCCGCTGAATGCGTAGTCGTTTATCGCAAGTTTCACAGCCATATCGTCGGTTGACGTAAAGGTTGCGAACGTAATCGTGTCAAGGTTTTTGCAGTTCGCAAACGCATATTGCCAGATTCTTGAAATATTGCTGCATGCCGACAGGTTGATTTTCTTGATTGACGAACCTGTGAACGCGCTGTCCTTGATTTCGGAAAGCGACGCGGGAAGAATTATTTCCACAATGCTACTATTGTTTGCAAAGGCAAAACTTCCAACATATTTAAGGTTGGAGAAGCCCCCGAGGTCGAGCGCTGCATATTGCGAATTTTCAAACGCATACGGCGCAATCGAAACGACGGTCGTATTAGGTGTGATAGTGCCTCCTTCGCTCTTGGCGGAATACAAAACTTTGCCGATGACAACGAGTCCGCTTTCATTATTGAAGAAGTCCGTTTCGTGGAACGCTTTTTCTTCGATATCGACGACGTTCTGGAAAATACCAACCGAGTTGATTTTGGTCTTATAGAACGCCATCTTCTTAATCGATTCGACGCTCTCGCCGGCAGAAACAATCGAAAGCCCACTATCTGCAAACGCGCTCATCGAAATTGTCTTAATTCCGCCAAGGTCGACTCTTGCAATCGACGAGTTTGCAAACGCTCTTGCCGAAACGTTGTCAATGGGTGCCTTGCTGAAATCTACGACCGTAACGTTCTTCGTACCGTTGAATGCGTCTACGCCAAGTTTTTTGAGCGCGATGAACTCAACCGTCGCGATGCCGCTGTTTCTGAACGCGGCGTTTCCGATAATTTCGACGCTGCCGAGATTTACTTCGATGCTGCCGGTGTTTGCAAAGGCATAGCTGCCGATTTCCGTCGTGTAAGGTTTATCGCCGTTTTGGGTTGCAAGCGTAACTTTCGTGACTTGCGTTGCGTTCTGGAATGCGTAATCCGCAATCGCCGTAGCGGTGTTGGTAACGACGATTTCTTTCAGTTTCTTGGGCAGATAATAGGTAACGCCGCCCTGTTCCGCCTTATACCAGTTGTCGTTTTGCGGGTTTACGGTCGTGAACAGTCTGCCGAGCGGGATTTCTGCGGAGTACGCAAGATTTGTAAGGTTATAGCAGCCTTCAAACACATTATCGCCGATTTGTTCCACGTTGTCGGGAAGCGTGATCGCCGTGATCCTGACGCAATTACGGAACGCGCCCGCGCCGATGGCAAGCCCTTTGAAGTTGCCTTCAAACACGACTTCTTCGATATTGCTGTTTGCAAATGCTTCTTCGCCGATGGTTTGAATGTTGCCTTTTATCGTAATCTTTCTGATAAACTTATTGTTTTTGAACGCGCCGTCTTTTATTGCATGGACTGCGTCGTCGAAGTTTATCGTGAATTCGGTTTTATAGGAATCGCCCTTCTTCGCCTTGTTTTCATCGATGCCGACGATGACGCCGTTTTCGATGACGAAGTATTCGATGGGAACCCATTTTGCGGTAAGCGTGATACCGTTTTTAATGAATTCGGGATCGGTAATCGTTTTGTAATCGACGCTTGTGCCGTCCGCGCCGGTGTACTGAACTTCGCCGTACCACCAACCCGCAAAGGTTTTTTCGGTGGGCGCGCCTTCGGGCACTTTGAGTGCCAGCGGTTTGTTGAAGTCGACGTTCACGTTTTCGGGAACGACAACCGTTTCGGGTGCGTCGCCGCGTTCGAACGTAACGGTTACGGGTTTATAGTCCAGAATCGCAACGTACGCGACGTCTTGTTCCTGCACTTTTACTTTAAGTTGATTATTCTCAACTTCGCCTTCCGCAACGTCCACGAGTTGTCCGTCCGCAGTCAGGCGTTTCCAGCATATGAAGGCGTAATAATTGTTGTCCGAAACGCTTGCCGTAACGCTGAATTCGGCGTTGTTGTCAAACGGCTTCGTATAGCCTTCAAGGTCGTAGTCTTCGGTGCTTCCGGTAAGTTTCGTCCAAGCGTCCCAACCCGTGACGATATTGACCGTACCCATATCCGCGTCGGGCATTGCGATCTTTGATTTTGCCTTGTAAATCGCGATATGGAACTCGTACGGCTGCCATTCCGCGGTGAGAGTTACGTCTTCCGTGAACGCCCATTTGCCGACAAGAATTTCGTTTTTGTTGACGTTGTATTTCACGACGTAAGTTTTTGTGCCTTCCGAGTCAAGATAATACCAGCCGATGAAGCGTTTCGTCCCGTCGTTTGAAAGTTTCGGGACGTCGGGGATCGCGTCTTGTCCCAAAACGACGTCGGAATTGTATTTCACGACGAACGTCTTGCCGTAGTTGTCAACGGTGTCCACGAGGGTTACGTTGATGTCTTTCGGGGCAAATACTGCCGTGAAGGTAATCGTCTTATTGATGGCATGCTTGTCGTCGATATTGTACTCAACGCTCTTGTTCGCGCCGAACGGGGCGTATTCTTCGCCGTTCAGAAGCCAGCGTACAAGCGTATAGCCGTCTTTCGGGTTTGCGGTGAACGTCGCTTTCTGGTCGTAAGGCCACGCGTCGTTGCTGCCCGTAACTTCCTGCATCATTGAGTCGTCGTTTGCGTTCACGACGAGTTTGTATGTGACTGCGTTGAATTTTGCGACAAGATCGATATCTTTTGCAAAGTCGAACGCATGGACGCCGTTGCCGTTTTCGTCAACGACTTTGATTTCGTTGCCCAGGTCGTCGGTATAATACCACCCTGCGAACGTTGCAAAAGGTTTTTCAACCGGGCGACTGCTGTCGGTTGTTTCGCCGATTTTGTTGTTTACGAGTTGTTCAATCGCTTTTGCGGTCGCGCCGAAGTTTACGCTGCCGATAAAGAGTTCGGTTTCGTTGGTTTTTGCGAATTTTGCGCCTTTTGCCTTATCCGCTTCTGAGATTTTGAGCGTGATCGAGTATGTATTGGTTGTCCATTTACCGAACACGGTGATGTCTTCGCGGTCAATGACGTTTATGTCGAAGTCCCATTTATATTCGGTTTTCGAGCCTACTTTGATTGGTTTGCCTTCGTCGTAAACGGGCAATCCGTTTTCGTCAAGGCGGTTGTAGATTTCGGTCGCTTCTTCCGAGGTGCGCGCGCCCGATTTATCGGTCAAATAATATTTTCCGTTATACAATACGACTTTTCTGCCGTTTGCGTCTTCGTATGCGAACCTTCTGTTGCCGTTTTCGTCCGCAAGGTAGTACTTATCGCCGACTTTCACAAGGATATTGCCGCTGTCTTCGTCCGCATCGACAATTTGTCCTTTATCGTTTCTTTTTTCTTCCGAGTAATAATACCAGCCGTCGAAGGTGTGTCCGACGTACGTGGCGATGCTCGGCGCGGTGGCCTTTTGTCCCTTTGCGACGGCGGAAATCGTTACCCCGGACTCGTAATTACCCTGAATCCTTATGACGCTCACGTCGTATTTCGGTTCAAGATATACGTTGATTTTGTAAACAGCGGTGACTTTGCTGTCTTCCGCAACCGCTTTGATATAGTAAACGTTGTCGCCGTTTTTAAGGTTTACGACAAGGTTTGTTGCGTCGTTATTTATGGTCAGGCTGCATTCTTCGTCCTTCCATACCGAATACGTGGTTTTCGGGCTTGCCGCTTTTAACTTTCTTAAAACGTCGGTGCCGAAGTCGAAACGCGACTCTTCATGCGCGATTTCGTTATTTGCGCCCGTGACGTATCTCCAAACGCCGTTATCGACTTCCTTTTCGCCTTCTTTGGTTTTGATTTTCACTTTTTCCTGCGTGAAAACGCCGCCTTTAAGGTCGGCTTCCGTGGATTTTCCGTTTTCCGTCCAGTGGGCGTAAATTTTGACGTTTTGGGTGATTTTCGTTGCGAAATCGAACTTTTCGTCACCGTCTTTTTCGACAAACCAGCCGACGAAATCGTATCCCGCGGGACGGTCGTCTTCGGTAATCTCATACGCGCTGACAGTTCTGCCCTGTCGCACCGTGACGTTGGTGAAAGCCACGTCTTCTTCGCCGGATTCGGGATAGTTTTTCATGAAAGACACCCTGAAAGACGGCGTGGTCGGGGCGGGACCCTGATCAGTATCGTCATCGCACGCGACGAGAAGCACGGACGTGCATCCGATAAGCAGTACGAGCGTCAAAACTAAAAGCAACCTCGAAAGTTTTTTCATAAAATTTTCCTTCTTTTTGCCGATAATACTTTATTTGAGAAAATATCTCTTGTGCATATATTTTATTATATAAATATATTAAAGTCAATATTTATCCTAAGTTTTGTTTTTAAGGCGTCCAAAATCGCAGGAAAATCGCGCTTTACACGGCGGATTTTTTCAAATTGTAAAAAAACGACTTACGATTTTTTAATTTTTACTTTTGTCAAAAAACGCGGGATAAAACAAAGCGGACGGCGTATAAAAGGAGAGAAATATACGTCGTCCGCCTTGTTTCAATATAATTTTTGGGGGGTTATATAACTTTATTAAACGTTGTAATTTATTTTCTTTGCCGTGCGTCTGATCTTTTCGCGGTCAAGCCCGACAAGCACCGCTACGTCGCGAAGGGACACGCCGCTTCTCGTTTGCAATTCGTAAATAATCGTTTTCAGAAGTTCGGGATCTTGAAGAGCGGCTTTGTCGGTGATGTTGAACCGACGAATAAGGTCCATCAGAACGTCGTCGCAGTTTTCGTAAGGTTTTGCCTCTTTGAATTTATATTCGTCGGTGCTGCCGCCGTACGAGGAAAGTTCCGGCACCTTTTTGAAAAGCCTTTTCAATTCCTTGTAGTCGATGAAACTCAGTTGGTTGAGATAATCTTTCGCGCTGCTGTACAGATATTCCCCGCTGTTGACGGCAACGCGCGCTTTCACGGGATTGTTGTGTACGAAATATATCGCGGCAAGGATTTCGTCGGGGGTTTTAAGAGCGTCGCTTTCGTATCTTCCGTTGAAGACGTATCCGCTCCTGCCGTTTATGCGGTTGAAAAACTTGGCGTAAGTCGTGTTCACCCTTCGCATAAACTCTGAGATGTTCTGCACGTCGTCGGAAGTCACGATAAGGTGCGAGTGATTTTGCATCACGCAGTACGCAAGGACGGAAACGCCCGTGTCCTTTGCCTTTTCCTCAACCGTGACCAGATAAAAGTTTTTCATATTCGGCTCTCTGAAAACGTCAAGCCCGGGAAGACCGTCCGTGAGAACGTGAAAATGTTTTGCGCCGCTGAAAATGCTGCCCCTTGCAACCCTTGTCATAAACGAACCTCATTGTTTTATTATGTTTTAATTATACATATTATCGAAAACGCTGTCAAACGTTTTATGTCAAAATAACTAACACTTTGACACGATTTATCGACAAAATGATAAAATTGTATTGACAATACGCCATAATGCGGTATAATTAAGATGTACCTGGGTTGTACGATATGTAACTTATTTTCCAACCACAACTTTTTCAGGGATTACGATTTCCGTCTCTTATGTTACGCCTTGTCCTCACGGACCATGAAGGAAAACAGCGGTTTCGGATAGTTTGCCCACCTATGCGCATAGGTTGCGCAAAAAGTTACAGTCGGCAACTTGGCGATAAAACCGTCGCTCGTCGCGGCGGTCTTTTTTGTGCTTTGCCCGCGCGACGTTTTTTATATTTCGCATTTTCCCGAAAAATTTTTCGATACTGCTTAAATTTGCTTGATAATTTGATAATTTATGATATAATAACAAATGTTTTGCTGGTGTGGCTCAGCAGGTAGAGCGGTTCACTCGTAATGAACAGGTCGGCGGTTCGAATCCGCCCACCAGCTCCAAAAGACCGAAACGTGATAAGCGTTCCGGTCTTTTTCGTTGTTGTTTATTAATTTAAAAATTAGCGCACAATGCGCGATTTTACGTCAGAATAAAAAGACTAGTTATATTTCAAACCAATCTCACTAATAAATTGTAATTTGTAATTAACTATCATAAGTTGTTGAATTAGGCATTTTTTTCATTGATGATTTACTATGCCACATTTTTCTTGTTGTCCTAATATTTGAAATCAAATAATCTTTGCTTAATTCTTTATCGTTCATTTGTGTTTCTGTATTTCGTTCTCTATGATAATTTTCGTAATAAAACTTTGCTAATTCTTTATCATTATTTAATATGCAAATATTTGCAACAGGAAGTCCAAATCTTTCATACTTTTTCTGTGTAAATTTTTCAATATACGAGATCATCCAATCTTTAGCAAATTCTATATCTCTCAACTTTCTATAAAATAATATTTCTTCTTTTGCTATATTTACTAAATTTGTCACTTCATTTTTAAATTGAGTTTCATTTTCGTATCTAACAAACTTACCATATCTACTAGCAATTTGTCTTGAAAATCCAAAATATAAAAGATCTGATTGATTATAGTCCCATAAAAAAGTTAAGCCAATATTTAAATAAGTTCCTCTATCCCAACTTGATGGTTGAAATTCTATAACTGTAAAAAAATAATCATTGTCATCTAAATATATCCTAGATGTTCCTTTTTGAAAAACACCTAGTGGAATTAAAATTTCTTTACAAACTTGTTTTATAATTTTTGAGTGAATATTTTTATCTTCCATATATCATCACACTCCTAAATTGTAATTATATTATTATTTATTTAAAAATTCGCGCACAATGCGCGATTTTACGTCAGAATAAAAAGAATTTATAATTCCCGCTTGCAACGCTCGTTTTGCACGGCGCGCCGCTTAATCCCTGTGGCATTTCTTCAACGCCTTTTTTAAGATATATTACGGCGACCTGTTCGGAATTTTCCCTTGCGATTTCAAACAGGTTTTCAAAGTCGGAAACCACGTCGATCATCACCGAGAGTTCAAAAAATCCGCCCGTAAATTCGCTTGCGGTTTTCAGGTGCTTTACGTATGCGCCGTATCTGTTTGCAAAATAACTTTCGGAAAGCACGCTGTCTTTCGATATTTCAAGGACGGCGTCGCCGTGCGACAAATTCAAAGCGTCCAGAACGCTTGCGACAAACGATTGGTCAGCCGTATCGTAAACGGGTTTCTTTTTCTTCTTAAAAAACTTCATAATAAAAAGGATATGCCAAAGCGACGGCGTTGTCAAGAAAATATTTTGCCGATAAATTCGTAAAAACGCTTGTCAACTGCGATAAATTATGATAGATTATAAACGCTAAATATATTGTGCCTCCTTGGTCAAGCGGTTAAGACGCCGCCCTCTCACGGCGGAAACAGGAGTTCGATTCTCCTAGGGGGTGCCAGATTGCGGGATTATATCCCGCCTTTTTTATGCAAAAAAATACTTACAAACGGGTGTTTTTAATAATTTTGTGAAAGTCAAATCGCCGCTTTCAAAGGAAAATTTCCGACAATTTTTTTCAATTGTCAAAAAAATTCTTTACAAATCGCGGATTTCATAATATCATTAATATATATTTGAAAAATACACACGATATTTTTGAATTATGAAAAAGACCGAATTTACCAAAACCGCAATAATCAACAGCACCGTTAAACTCTTAAAAGCCAACGGGAAAGTTACCATTAAGGAGATCTCCGACGACGCCGGCGTGAATATTGCTGCGATAAATTATCATTTCACCGACAAAAAATCGCTGATTTCCGTCGTCATCAGGCGCACGATTTCCGACTTCAAAAAAATTGCCGACAACCTTGTCGCAAACTTGGCGGAACTGAACACTCATCCCGAGGAAACCATTTCCGCATTTTTCAACGCCTGCCACGAATACTGCGCCGAAAACATCAACGTCATAAACTTTATGCTCGCCCCCGAAAACGTGGAATACAACAATTATTTCAATAAAACGGTAAGCCAGATGTTTTCAACGGATTCCGATTTGTGCTTTAAGGTGATTTCGTATATGCGCGCGACAAGCGCGGCAAGCGACAACGAATTGAAGGCAAGATACCTTGTCCTTCTGTCAACTTTCCTGACTCCGTTTTTCAGCACGTTCAATATCTTAAACGGCAATCACTTCGGACAAATTTTCAACCTTAACGACCAGGAATTCAAAAAACTTTACATTGAACAAATCGTAAGAATAATCAAATCAAAATAACAAAACAATGTTTTTATAAGCAAAAATCCACGGTTAAACCGTGGATTTTGTCATATTATTTCTTTTATTGATTATCCTGTTTTCTTATTTCGGCGTGCCTGATTTTGCCGGAAATCGTCTTTGGAAGTTCCGTCACGAATTCCACGATGCGCGGGTATTTGTACGGCGCGGTAAGTCTTTTCACGTATTGCTGGATTTCCTTTTTCAGTTCTTCCGACGGGGTATAACCTTTCGCAAGGACAATCGTTGCTTTGACAACCTGTCCGCGCACGGGATCGGGTGCGCCCGTTATCGCGCATTCAAGTACGGCGGGGTGCTCCATAAGCACGCTTTCGATTTCAAACGGTCCGATGCGATAGCCCGACGATTTGATGATGTCGTCGGTGCGCCCGACAAACCAATAATAGCCGTCTTCGTCGCGCCACGCCGTGTCACCCGTGTGATAAAGTCCGTCGTGCATTACCGCTTTTGTCGCTTCTTCGTTGTTGTAATATCCGCGGAAAAGTCCGACGGGCGCGCCTTCCGAAATATCGACGCAGATTTCGCCTTCTTCGCCGTTTGCGGCAAGTCTGCCGTCGGCGGTAATCAGTTTGATTTTATACTGAGGGCTCGGCATGCCCATGCTGCCGGGTTTCGGGTTCATATGAAGAAGGTTTGCAAGCGTCAGCGTCGTTTCGGTCTGTCCGAAGCCTTCCATAAGTTTGATTCCGGTAAGGCTCAAAAATTGTTTATATACCTCGGGATTCAGCGCTTCGCCGGCGATCGTCGCGTATTTTATACTGGAAATGTCATACTTAGACAAGTCTTCTTTGATAAGGAACCTGAAAATCGTGGGCGGCGCGCAAAACGTCGTGATTTTGTGCTTTTCGATGACGGACAGCATATCGTCGGCATTGAAACGGGTGAAATCGTAAACGAAAACACAGTTGCCCATCAGCCATTGTCCGTACAGTTTGCCCCAGACCGCTTTGCCCCAGCCGGTGTCCGCAATCGTCAGGTGAATGCCGTTTCCGTCGATATTATGCCACCATTTGGCAGTGATAAAGTGTCCGATTGCGTATGCGTGGTCGTGCATGACAAGTTTCGGATAACCCGACGTGCCCGACGTAAAGAACATAAGAGCGGCGTCGTTTTTATAAGTTGCGTCAACGCCTTCACCACGCTTGAACTCGTCCGAAAACGCCTGAAATTCCGCGTCGAAATCGTGCCAGCCTTCACGGCTTGCCCCGACAAGTATTTTCGTTTTGACGTCGCATTGCTCAAAGGCTTTTTCCGCTTCGTCGACGATACTCCCCGTGGAACTGATGACGACCGCGCTCACGCCCGCAAGATTGAACCTGTATACAAGGTCCTTTTTCATAAGCTGATCCGTTGCGGGAATGACGATCGCACCGATTTTGTGCAGTGCAACGATTGAAAACCAGAATTGATAATGACGACGCAGAATAAGCATTACCCTGTCGCCTTTTTTAATGCCCAGCGACCTGAAATAATTTGCCGTTTTGTTTGTAAGACGCATCATGTCCGAAAAAGTGAACGTTTTTTCTTCGTGATGTTCGCCAACCCACAAAAGCGCGGTTTTATCGGGGGTGTTTTTGCCCCAGAAATCCACCACGTCAAACCCGAAGTTGAAGTCGTCGGGAATATGAAAATCGATTTTTGTCAGTCTGCCCGTTTGTTCGTCAACGGTTTCGGTAACGTATTTTTCGTAAAGTTGCATATCTTTATCCTTATAAAATAAAAATCCCCGTCTCGTTTTGAGACGGAGAATTAATCCGCGGTACCACTCAAATTGCTTTAACAGCCACTTACGCATCCATCAATGCGTTGCTCTGTAACGGGAGCGCCCGTCCCGACTTAATAGTTTCCGTTCTGTCGGGCGACTGGAAGGTGATAAGACAAAATCCGCATACCGCCTTACACCGACCGACGGCTCTCTGTGCTGCCAAAACTTTGTCACGTCCTCATAAACGCCTTTATATGTTGTTGAAAATAATTATACACGATACTTTTTGATTGTCAAGCAAAAAAAATTGAAAATATCATGCGTTTTTCATATGCCAACTGCCATAAAACGCATAAACAAATCCCGCCAAAAAAGGCGGGATTTAATAGTTTACCTATATTCTCTTAAAACGGCGAGAATTTGATGGATTTTTGGGGTTCTTGACGGGTTCGTGCGAAGGCGCGTACTTTGTCGTACGTAACTGAGCA